>Ga0157362_1001499_pt1 | contig 10026 bp, 5 predicted proteins | sample AttlaeALBM3_FD_111480 | JGI IMG/M metagenome (GOLD analysis project Ga0157362, IMG submission 111480) | Fungus gardens microbial communities from leaf cutter ant in Ribeirão Preto, State of São Paulo, Brazil - Atta laevigata ALBM3 | ecosystem: Host-associated > Fungi > Mycelium > Unclassified ... | reverse complement strand
GAAATTAGTTGCAGAAAAAAATAAGTACTTGATATACTATATTGTATCTAATAAAAATATAGATAATAAATTGTGATAGATATTGAGATCAAGATCAAGAGATAAGTATAATATCAAACTAACCCGATGTTTTTAATATATGTAATAATTCACACGATCATATAACGATTACACAAAAAAGAAAATACAAAGAGAAGATGAGTGAGTAAAAAGGATTAAATATAGGATTCTTTGTAATCAACTTGTTATATTAACAAGCTTATATGTAAAAGAGATTCTCAAATCAACCTAATAAAAAAATATTGTTTTATAATATTTTCAAGTAATTAACGCAATTAATAAAGTAAATTTTTATGAGAAAAACTAAAAGCTAAAAAATAAATCTTTTAATTTTTATTTGTTTATTTATTTTTTCTTTAACTGAAAGATTTATCGTAATTTATCTAATAATTTATAAATTTATTAACAAGTATTCATTCCTTAAAAATAAATTAGATTTTTATAATCCGACTTTGTTTTTCTTTATTTATTAACATTCAAAAATTCATTCATTTATTTATTATAACTTTATTTTTCAAGCAGTATAATTACTGATATAAAAAATAAAAATAAAATAAAAATAAAGAAAAAATCGCAAAAAAGATAAATGTGCTTAATTTTTAGTATTCTAAAGAAAAGCAAATAAGTTAATTAAAAGAAAGGAATTTTTTAGAAATACAACATTTTGTTAGCATAAAGTTTATCGACAATTTCATAAATAAATGTAATAATTTAATAAAAAAGAATTTGTCAATAATTGTTCAATTTATAATACTAAACAATAAAAAATGCACAAGAAGAAGCACAAAAAAATGTTCATTCATATTAAAATATAGAAAAAAAGACAACAAAGTAATTTTGAAAAGCAATAGATAATTTATCAAATTTCCTTTTTTAATTTTATTATTTCTTATAAAGTTTAAAGCTATAAAGCTATAAAGTTATAAAGCTATTAAGAATTTATAAGGTTTATAATGTTTTCTGGTTTCCCGGGACGACTTAAAATGTTACATATTGAGAGCTTCTGCTATGCAAGGACACGTTCAAAACCTTACAATTTCACATAATGCATATCGTATCAGCTACCTTGTAAAGCTTCCGGATTCAATATCAAGATCTGCAATTGAAGCGAATAGTTTAGTAAGATTTGTCACAAGAGAAGTTACATCGTGATACGTTTCAAACAGAATTACATATTGTAGATTAGTTTATTTCTCACACACAACGAACTTTTTTCCTTCGCATCTCCATGTGTAAAATAATTTATAATTTATAATTATTATTTATATTTATTATCGTATTTATAATTACGAATCTACGAGGAAGTAATCATATCGCTGATATTCATTTAAAAGAATGATTACACTCTAAATGGCGATTGTTTAACTTTCAACATTATAGTGGCTGTGATTAACTTGATGAAAAAAATTGGTAATCACTTTTACAACGCTGGTGAGTCGTGCAGCGTGTGATAGAAAACTGTATTTATTTATTTAATATTATCATTATTGATATGTCGATCTATATATTTTACTATAATAAAACAAATGTACAGAGTAGAGAACGCGCGTTCACGTCCAATTGGAATACCTCAGAACAATTGATTCCATCTGTATTGATTTGTTTACTTGAGACACATGGGAGTTTCACGATCTTGGTACGTAATCTTCATGGTAATAGCAGCGTGTACCTGCGGTGCACGTACAGAATGTGGCGAAACAGTGCAAATTTCATTTCTAACAAGCGTGCACGATGATCCATCGTGTACAATGCTATCGCCGACAGGTGTTATGCTTTATGAGGCCGCCAAGCTTCTTGCAGAGATTCACAACAATAAAACCGACGGATTCGAAATTGGTAAATCAAGTACATGAAGTAGAATAATTCATTTCGATTAAACACATTGTAATATTGAATATCAAATTATTTGAATATACGCAATTAAACGGACAATAATTCCAATACAAAGCAAAATACAATATAGTTAAACAAAAAATTCAACTATGAAACAAAATATTTGTATAGAAATTACCATTATGGATACATGCGGAAGTATAATAGGTGCTCTGAAAGCGATGATGAAAGCTTTAGTATGGGCAGATGTCAACTGTTTGCATCCACCTTATTATCTAGGTAGGAACAAAGACTGTCTCACGCGCTTTACGAATATTCGAGTACTAATTTTCGAAGATCATTATATCGATTGACAAAAATTCTTTCATAAACTAGAGTACATAGCCATTGAAAATATTATATCTTTACAAAAGTTTATATTTCCTAGGTACTTACGTAATTGTTTGATTTATGTATCTTGTATTTATATAGGAATTATCGGACCGGATACCATGGCTAACATCGAAGCGATATACAAAGTGACTTCGATATTGAAAGTGCCACATATTATCAAGAAACCATCAATTTCTTCCTATTTGCATCCTTTAATGGAGGAATCAAATTCCTATTTAGTGGAGGTTTGTTATTAATTAATTATTAAATAAATTCGTAAATTAATTACTAAATAAACTCGAAAATAAAATTTTATTCTATAAACTGAAGATGTGGAGATAGTTCGATTAAAGTCTAATAATTAACTGTGATGCTGAGCTCATTGTAATATTTGCATAATGCAATTTATTACGCAAGTATTTGTATTAGAACAATATTAAAATGCGTCTAACGCATACAAATATACTAATTATGCTATTGAGTTTAATTACAATGTTGCACATACTGCCTCTTCACCCGATTTTTGTTATATGTTCCAAATTTCAATAGCAAAAATTGATTTTATATCAAAAATTCAAGTTCATTCAAAGTTTTTATATTACATTCTTTATCATATTCTCTATCATAAGTTATATTATTATATATAAAAAATTATATAGCGTATATACAATCACGATATATACAAGAGTTGAATTGTTAACTCGATTGGATATTAAATGGGATATGATGTAAATTACAGAAAACAATAACTCGGCATTTAAATATTTAGCTTTTGTTATCGCAGAATGCGAGCTTATGTTCCTATTTTAGATTTAGATTGCATACGCAAGTGACCGGATCACTACATATTTATTTTATATTATTTGAATATATTTATACTTTTATATCCGTTGTTTCCTTTGTTAATAACATTTTTATATAAATGTTACTTCATTATGCTTGCCATAATGGTTAATAGAGATAAATTTGAAATTTATTTATTCCACGCACTATATTAATCAATGATTTGATTGAGATATATTACATTATTATTATCTCTTTTATAGGGAATCTTGAAAATGATAGAAATTTTAAAGTGGAAATCCTTTACATTAGTAACAAAAGTTGATGATGAAAACGATGATGACGTACAAAGTATTACAAAGAAACTGACAGCAAATGCGAACAATTTGTGTGTTATAATCCATGATAATGATAAAGAAGGTATGAAACTATGTTTTATTTTCTATATAAAATATCTCTCTTTTAGCACAATATTTTTTAATAATGTATACATATATCACAAAAAAATTTTTATAAATAAAATTTATAATAAATTTTAGATTTTTTTTAAATGTCACATGATTAAAGTATCATTTATATGCCTAGGTATAGAATATTAACGATGCAATTTTTTTTATGAATATCTTTGATATTTCGTATAATAATTATTATTAACAAGTATTCAAAGATAATACGATAAATTACAATAGATCTCTTTTAAATTTGATATTATGTCGACGCCTGAGCCGTAGAAGGTGCTATCGAGAAAAAGTTTTATGAAGAAAGATTTATGTCAGGAAATGAATAAAAAGCATCTATTTCACATAAAGCGTGAAGATCGGAACGCATATGAGTACGGTTTATATTAAGAAAATGAGAAGAACGATTCAAGCAGGTTCAAATCGCATGAAATTAAAGAAGTTATATATAGCACAATATATTTTCTTCTCATAAATTTTATAGTGACATGAGAACAGAGGAATCATCTTGATTTTCAATCTTGTTTTTCGCATTCATATATTATTTAATTTTCTGTAACTAAATTTTGTGTAATTTATAAGTAGTGAATATTGCATTATATAGATCCTTCTAATTTTATGCGAGTTGAATCGTTTTTTTTTTCTCGACATAAATCGTACTTCGTATGCGTTCTGACACAAACCGATCTTCACGCTTCACACGAAATAGACCGCTTTTCATTCATTTCTTGATAGAAATCTTTCTTCTTATTTTTTCTGATGTAGCACTTTCTATGGCTCAGGCGTCATACAGAATGTAGTCTTAACATAGATTTTTCTTTTAATCATAAACTAATGTGAAAAAATTTCTAGTGTTAAATATATTTTTAGTGTTAAATATTAATATTTTAGTGTTAAATATTAGCAAGCAAAACTTTGAATTCAAAATTTTATTGTAGTAAAATCCATTTTAAAATTGTTTGAAAAAATAAATTTTTGTTTATATTCCAATTTATATCTTTTTGATTCAATACGTTTCTTTTAATTTCTTTTAATTTCTTTTATTTTAAAAATTAAAAATAATTTAAATATGAGATTTTTAAATTAATATATATTTTATTAATTTTGTTTTTGGTATAGATTATACGTCACATATTGTACATATTGGAAAACCCGAAGATAATTTTTTTAATAAACTTAAAAACGCAACCATATTAATTATCAGCGAGGGAAATTTAAAAGATTACTTGAATCGTATAGATTCAACTAACACTATATTGCTTTTAGAAGATTCTAGGTAAGTAAATTGTTTTTATAAAATTTATTTGTAAATTTCGTATGTTAATTAAGTATGCTTCACATACTTAATTTAAAAAAAAAGAATATATCTTTATCGATAAAAACTTTTCGTTATAATAATTTTCTTGTTAAAAAATAATTTTTAATCAAATTTAATCAAATATATTAATTTATTTTATATATTTTAAACAGTTATTGTATAATTTAAAAAATCATTAAATTAATAAACAAATTTTTTTATGGATAAAAGAAGAATAATAAATTATGGATAAAAGAATAATTTTCAACTTATTTAAACTCTTTTTAATTAAATTGTACAGTATATTAAATTGTATGATATCATATAATTTCGTATTTATTTATATTTTTAACGTATCTTTTTATAACCTTATTATAAATTGCTTAAAATAAATATAAATTATGTACAGACGATATATTTCTCAGTTATCGTTTTTTTATTATTATTAATTACAAATCGTTTGATGAAGTTACGTGCACTATGCTAATTAGTATTGCATTAAAACGAGGTGAAATGAGAAAACAATCAATATCGAGATTTATTCTAGATAAAAATGAATGACTAATAAAGTTTTTTCGTTTCAATGGCCGATATTCTTACTTTTCAAGATTCTCAAATTTTATTTCGAGACGTTCGAGATTATGGATTTTTCTCGTTTTATTTATTTGAAATGTTTGATTATATAATGAGACAGCACATTCTGTGACAGGGATCTAATTTTTTCAAGACAAGACGAGAAAAAACAAATGACGCATAATAATCGGAAATGTTATTTTAAATGAGACAATAAGTTCTCAAATGATATTTTTAAGATTTTTGTATCAAAATCATTAATGTTAATGAATTACTAATCGTAATTATGCATACACATAGGAATGGAGTAATCGAATAGAAAAGGTTATCCGTTGTAAATTACGATGGATTTTAATGCAACTAAAGTGGTTCATTACACGTAATTAATGAAATTGAATTTTTGCGTCATTGACATTGTTGCGTTGGCATTGTAATGTTTCACTATTATTAGAAACGTTGGGGAATTTTCTCATTGAAAATGCACATATATTCCTCATTATTATTATTACTAGCTTCACTTTAATCATTAGTAACATCTAACTATATTTACGTGCTAAAATAATTTTACATCAATCGTGTCGTGCCAATTATGCGACTAAACTGCCACGTATAAAAATACATGCCTGAAATCACGATTTCCGTCGAATGTATCGGATTCAATCGAGGTTAAGGATTCTAGATAAATCACGGTGAATTGTTAGTACCCTTGCTTTTTTCTCAGCACTTTAACGTTTCATTCTCCGGAACAGCAGCCGCGCCGAGGTCATCCTTAAATCAACGTAGAAAAATCTTGTTATTCTCTGTAAATCGCATATATTCTATTTTACAGAAAATATTGTAAATATGAAGATACAGATCTCAAATTTTTTAACTAAAGCTTATTTTCATTCAAATATAAAATTTATTCGTTACCTAAATTAATTTTATCATTCTATGTCTACTTGCAACAATGTTTTTACTGTTAAAAGTACCTTTGGAATGTTTCATAAAAATATCAGAATGCCGGTTAAAATATTTTTCAATTCAACAGACATTTATATTGTTTTGAAACAATAGCATGAGCTTTTGTTTCTTTTCCGTAAATTTTTCAATATTTTCCTTTATTTCTTTCTGAATGTGAAAAGAAATTTTACATGTATATATTTAAAACATTAACATGTATGTATTTAAAATCGCTTCAAGTGAACAATTTAGATATACAACGTCGAATTTTTCTTCGAAAAAGAAAAGAAAATTCAATATGAAATAGATTATCTAAAGTAGACTTAAGAGGAAAGTAAGAAATCATTTTTAGTAGTCTGAGAAAATTAAATTTATCTTAATAATATTTCTGTTTTACAAAGTAACATTTTTAATTTTCAAATATAATAATTTTCAAAACAGGAAAAAATATTCCATTAAGCTCTTTTTTTATAGAAATGTAATTAATGGTCTTGAGTGGAGAGTTAAGAATTCGCAATGGTGGGCACCCGATAATGATTTGATAAGATATGATGCCGAGGAATTGAAACGAGTCAGATGGTTAGAAAATGCTATAAAGATTTATGTAAAAGCTTTAAATGCATTATGGTGAGCATTGAAAAATTTCTATTATTTGGTAGTGATTATATCATAAATAATAACATTTAATTTAATAGCTTCTGTAATTCAAGAATAATTAAAAAAGTTATCAATTTGATTTATAGCTGACTATATGCATGATTAAATAATCGCAATTATCTCTGCAGAGTTAGACAAAGATTTATGAAACGTTGTACACAAACGGAATATCATGCACATACATATATATGTATATATTGATAATCTATTATGTGCATATGTATGTATATAATGTTAAAGATTCATTGTGTGCCTAAAGGAAGGTTTTATTGGTGTCAATTAAATTTATAAATAGAAAAAAGTTAATTTAATCTATGAAATTAATTAGTCAATTAACGAGTAGTCAATGATTAACTAATAATTAGAAATCTTATTAAATATTATTAAATACAGATATTGATCTTTAATATAAAATTATGTTTGCAATATTTTTTTTATATTAATCCTATATTGGGAAAAAGATTCTGATTGCATTAATTAATAGAATTCTGGTTGAACAAATCAGAATTTTCTAGTTGAATATATTTATTATAATTCTAATTTAAGTTAACCAGAATTATAATTAATCAGATTCTTTTGATTTATTCATTTTCAAGAAATTTTTCTCAGTGCACAATTTTTTCTCAGTACACGATTTCCGCGGTGTTTAACATTCAAGTGAGTGCCTCGCCGACATTTATGAGAAGTCACTCGAAAAGTCGCGAGGTCGACGCGTCAAAATAAACATCTGGGTCCTCGATTACTCTCGAAGAGCTCTCCAGGACCTTTCGAGGATCTCCTCTATGGCAGAGGTCTACGAGGGTCAGCTTGTACAAACATGATCGGAACCGAAAGCGGCGCAAGAGCGGGATTTCTATTTCCGGCTGCGGCACACGCTCGAGAAGACGCACAGATGATCGATCGACCGATTCATCGATCCTCTGAGGATCCTTCAGACTACCTAGGGGAACGTTGAGACGAGCAAATTATCCAAGTCAAAGGAAAACAAAGCTTTAAAGCGTTTGAAGATGAATCAGGCGGTACACTGTAAATCCAAGTGCGTAAAAAGTGTGTCTTCAATTTATATTTGTGTATATGATTAATTTTCCGTGTAAAAATAATAAACTATACTATACACAAATATGGATTTACTTACATTTGAATCTGTAGTATAATACGAGTAATGTCATTTTTACACGAAAAACTAAATAACACATACATATATATTCAAGTCACTTTTTACACACTTGAGTATAGGAGCCAGTTGCATTGCAAATTCGAGTGTATAAAAACCCGAATAGTAAAGAACTTGCAGCAATATTGCTGTAATATTGCAGCAAGTTCTGTGCTGTTGGGAAAGTAACTTCAATATATACATGTGTGATTAGTTTCCTGTATAAAGATTACAAACTACACTGTATACACGTATAAATTTATACATTTCAATATAACGTCATTTTTACACGGAAAACTAAATAACATACATACATTAAATATTTATTTTTTTACACACTTGGATTTACAGCAATTTATTTTTTTACAGGATTTTTATTTATTACAGGATTTATTGCAATGTGAACTTTCACAAAGCTGACAAATCAGATCCAGATTCGTGATTGAGAATGACAGTTCGAGCGACATGTGTTACTATAAGGATAATAGTGCGATTAGGATGTCAGAGGCGCGTGTTAATTTCCTATTTTAATCACTGTCAGCTTTGTCGTCTGCCATTGTCTTTGCCATACTTTTGTATGGAACAGGCTCCTTTCACATCATCTGTAATCAGCCCCCTTACGCGTCTTTCAATTACGCTCGCATTAAAACATCCAAATGGCAACGCGTTTCGTCATCCTTTTCTCATTAGTAGAGGATAAAAATTTAACCTGACATAGAACGAGAAAATGCATTATATTTCGCGCGTGTTGTGTACAATAAATAAATTTAAATAACTTAATGTCATGAAATGTATGTAAATCTTTATAGCAAATATAAATATCATTCGATTTGGACAATCTGAATTAATCTCTAAAAGAAATATATAATTAAAATATAAAAACTTTCAAATATAAAATAATAATAAAAAACTAGAGATAATTTTTTACTCTCTAAAAAATAGCGGTATATATACTATTCTCACTGTTAATATTTAATGTTAATATGATATGGATTTCGGGATTTTAAATCCACACCATGATATTGATATAAATAGAAGTTTGAAATCTACATCATGCTGATGTTAATGTTAACATAAACATAGTGAAGAATTATATAGATATTAAATTCATACTAATATTTTTTTAAAGATAATATTTTTTATGAGTAATTGCATTTTGACTCTTAAATCCAGTTTTTCATTATCTGGTTAACTTGTAGTTTAACTTGATATTTTATCCAATGAGCTTCATCTGCAATCATGGACGAAGTCCATTGGTGAAATATCAGAGTAAGTTTAACCACAAATTAATAACCAGATAATGAAAAATCGGACTTTATAATTTCATCTCTAGCTTTTGATCGTTAAAATTAAATCACCCCCCCCCCCACCCACACACATACACACACACACACACACACACACACACACACACACACACACAGATTAAAAGTAAACCTAGATCTTTCCAGATAAGTCAAATAATAATAGACAAATCGAATTCTTTTTACTCATTTAAATTAAATCTGAAGTAAATTCTTTTATTTAAGCAAAATGTAAGAGGTACTTATAAAATTAGATCAGATTAAAACAAAAATTTTGTAATCGTTCTAAAATTGATCTTCACAATTTTAGGATTAATTCTTTCTTCTCCCTAAAGGGGTAGGCTCAAACTGTTGCGTCGGACCCTTCGTTTGACAGTGCAAGGGTCAAAAGGAAGCTCGCATAACGGGAAGAATCCATGTGGGCGGTTGTACACCGGGTGTGCTTTACGAGTTCAACCACCACCCTTCCTCTCTTCCGCCCTGGGCGATATACAAAACGTTAATATCCTACGACGAGGAGTTAATGGACAGACGCGCGTACTGTCGAGAAGATAGTCGATGGTAATATACAGTTCGACGTATAACGAGGTTACG
>Ga0157362_1001497_pt1 | contig 10030 bp, 3 predicted proteins | sample AttlaeALBM3_FD_111480 | JGI IMG/M metagenome (GOLD analysis project Ga0157362, IMG submission 111480) | Fungus gardens microbial communities from leaf cutter ant in Ribeirão Preto, State of São Paulo, Brazil - Atta laevigata ALBM3 | ecosystem: Host-associated > Fungi > Mycelium > Unclassified ... | reverse complement strand
ATAAAAAATATATAAATAACAAGTTTTGCACTAATTAACGAATGTTTAATTATATAAATTTAAAATTGATATTTACGAGTAAAATTTTACGAATCATCTTTATGTATTTATTTTAATCTTCGTTATGAAGTAATTATTAGATACTCTGTTAAAAATAATATATACGTGTACAATTGAAACCATCTGTTTATTATTGTTTTATTTATGAGCATATTATAAATAATATTTTTTAAATATTATATAATAATAAATTGTATTATTTTATATAAAAAACATAAAATAAAAGTTTACAGAATATTTAAATTTGATTTTTCATTAAGTGACAAATATTAATTATCAAACTCGTATATTGATTATATTTTCCAATCTAAAAGTTTATCTAAAAGTATCTATTCTATACAAACATATGTAATAAATTTGACTTTAGATAATATCTTTTCAGTACAATTCGAATTATCTTCCAAGCTAATTAGGTCTGCTACAATGATAAAAAGTATTTAGGTTTTCGTTGTTCTACGAAGTTTCTTAGACCACTTCTTGCAGTTCTTAAGTAAGGCTGGTAACGTACAATTACAACTACAGCCTTAACTAGAGGTTAACACGTATCGGGCTAAGGTAGCGGCAATGCGGTATGTGAAATAGAAAGGACGTCGACGTCGGTGGTAGCAGCGCGTAATAGGTGTTGGTTCCGCAGTGAAGCAAAAGGAGGGTGAGTACTTAAAAGCCTACCTACCGCTCCGCTAATGTTCTCGTTACATTTTAGCTCCCGTATTTCCGGATCTCGGATTTAATGCATCCGCCAATGTCATCATCATAGACCAGAATCGAAGCGGATGGATAGTGTGGCTAACCGATTGTTGCAACTGGACGCGTATGCTGAACAGTGCGTGGAATCGCATGAAATTTCGTCAGGTACAACTAATGTAATTTTTCGCATGACTCATCGCATTAGCCGCTTGACGAGTTGACGTCCGACATAAATTATAATTAATTGAATTTTTCTCTCAAGCAGCTTGAAATTTCTATTTAATCATAATAATTCTTTTAAAATAAATGTAAACTTTTTTATTATTTAAATGTTGAATAAAAAAATTAGAATAAGAGATCTCGCATTAGTTACATATAGAAAAAATAATTTCAGTCAAATTGGCTATAATTGTGATATTTCGTCGTTTATGAGATGTTAATTAAAACTTTCCATTAGCACAACCATCAAAAATGGACAGATTTTGCACCATTTGGAAGTTGCTATTTCGAGTTTAATTGAGCTAAAAAATATCTTCTATTTACTGTATGCAATTCGTTTTTTTAATTGTATAGATATTTTTAATTGTATAGATATGTGATATATGTCCATATGTAATAATGTCAAACACATATACTAATAGAATAGCCGAAACAAATACACCACCTCTCCTCTCTCATGCACCGCTCTGAGATATTTAAAATTTTACATTTACTAAAAAATAAACCAATGCGAGCCTCTCGACACAGACTATTTGTGTATAAAATTATATTAAATAAAAACAAATTACAAAACAGACGCTTTATCATAATTTTAAGTTATCTTCAGTATCACACGATATTTTGCCTAAAGTGAATTAAACTTGAGATGAGTATCAATTCAAATAAAAAATCGTTTATAATAAAACCAAAAAATTAAATAATATCAAATCTGCAAACATCGTGAGGCTATTGTCCAAAAGTAAAAAAATCAATTCTCTTCAATATTTACTGAATATTTAAATAGCGAGTTCAAAATTAAGTTAAAATAAGCTACAATCGTGGATCAATATTAATAATATAAATTGATTAAAACTTATATAATAAGATTAAGATAATAAGATTATGATAAAATGGCATAAAAACGTTAAATAAACATAGAATAATGTCATGTCAAACAGAATAAGATAAGTATATATGCAAAGAGTTAAGGAGAGACAGTCAAGAAGATAAACGTGTTTCTACAAATAAATTAATAAATAAATAAAGTAAAGATTCAAGATTCTGTAAAAAAAGGTTAATATATAACAAATCTAAAAGATCGGTATCATTTTGCTAATTTAAATCTCAATTTTGTTTTCAAATATATATCATTTCTTCAAGAAATCAGCTTCTTGTTTAATGTTTGATGTTGTTCTAATCAAAATATATAATATTACCAAATTAGTACCAAATTAATTTTGTAATTATAGAGTGTTGGATGGTATTTTTATTTATATGTATTTTCAATACTCATTTATTCAAATAATTTTTAATAATCCTGAGATATAAATCAATCAAAAATCTTAATTAATGGACACATATATGATTATATGATATGCCTATATATAGAGATTTTTGATCAATATCTCATATGTTACAAATAACCAATTTTTTTTTCATATAATTAGTGAGAGGTTCTATATTTATATTTTCAGCATTAATATACATATAGATATTAATTACAATCGCGTAAAAAGAATAATAATAATTTTATTCTAAAATCATGCTCGTAACGAATTATCCATTTGTTAGGACCGGAAAATAATCTCTGATCATACTCTTCGATACAAAGAAGATCAATTTCTAGCTATCCGAGTTGGATACGTCACTTTTCAGGTAGACATCGCACATGCGAACCAACGGTGCGCAATTGATGGTACGAAGGCGGTCAGTAGGATTTATGTATGAAACGCCGGCGGGGTTTGGAGAGATAAATTAGTCGCCTCAGCAATAAAAAGCCGACTTGCGGATAGCCTGGATTATACGGATGCACTGCGCGCTGAATCGATGGTACTTCTTGCCACCTTCTGCCTGATCATCCACCGTCAACGACATTATCCATTTTCATTCCCATATGTACTCATGCCCGAAATCTATTACACGTCTTTGTTCAAAGACATATGCAAATACATTTATCACACAAATGACATAAGTAATTGAAAAAAACTAAATTTCTCAGAAATTTTCTGAGAAAAATTATTTTTCGACAGAAAATTATTATTGACTGATTAAATAATGTCGCGATAAAAAAAAATAAAAACCAAACATCATTTTTATCATTTTTTTCGTTTTGTAACTCTTAAAAAACTATTCTTTTCGAGTTATGATTTGGACTCGTAGAAGTTTTTGAATGCACGCAATTTATGCATCGTGTGTATTAATAATACAAAGGAAAAATAAAAATATTTTCTTTGTTAATATATTAAGAATAGACATAAAGAAATATTTCTATCATTATTAATAACTAGTGATTAATAAAGATCAAATAAAATTGCTACTAAAAATAAAAGCATTAAAGAGTGATAATTTTTTATTTAGCACACTTTGAAAAATTATTTTTTTATTCTTCAAAACGATGAAGTCAAATAAATGTTTTAAAATAATGTTTGAAAATCTAAAATGTAAAATGCGTTTGTAGAAAGTATACATGTTTTTCATTCTCAGTGGATAAAATACTTTAGAGGTTTAATTTTGACACAAAGACATTTTTTAAAAGCTTCGAGTGCGTCGATGCAGAATCACGAGGGGATATTTTAAGCAAGTTTTTTCTGAGTATGATATTATATCTAACTTCAGCGTAAAAGCACATTGAATTTTAAATGCGTCCACGTCTCATAATCCCGTCTATGTTGCACGCTCGGACGTTTTCGCGTGTTTTAATATAAACAGGGCACCAGTACTAGGGCTTAAGTTCCATCTCGCATGCGCTACGTCGCCTCAACTTTTCAGCATGTAAAATGTAAATGAATGGAGACGGGGGAGAAAGGGAGGAATATTTCGAACGTTAACCGCATGAGAAATCGCTGCGGCGATCCTCGTCGACGTGTGAAACGTGGGAACAATACGAGCGAACACCACGATGTTCAGAGATGCGTGAAAAAAAAACGGTCCGTTATGTCAAAAGTTTCATTTCGCAAAATGAAAATAATATTAAATCAGGACGCATATGCGCGCACGCGTCGTCTATCGTGTTTCCAAATTACTGTACCGACAGTACCCGAACGTTATTACACGCTTTTATTTTATCCGTTTCCACATTGTACCTTCTTGGTAAATTCATGAGCGAGGTCTTCGAGTTTATATGGCAAATTTATAACAGAGCGAACACAAGAGAAACAGCGAACTTAATTTAAATTAACAACGAAAATCTCCATCGCAATCTCGGGGTTTCTTGCGGCGAGATGAATTCTAGCTTGCAAGGTACATGGTGGACAGAACAACCACAGCAGAAGACATCTTGCGTTTTACGTTCGTAAGCCGTTGCCGTTAATAACACCACGTTTGTCTGTATCTTTTTCTGGAATTTTCTGCTACCGTGTCTCTATATTGCCATTCCGTTTTTCCTTCTTTCTAGTTTGCGCAATTTATCCATATTGTGGCCATTTAATTAACGTCAATGTGATTCTGCAACAGTGTCCTACATAGAATTCCTATTATGAAAATCCTTTATGTTAGAATTTGATAATTTTAATGTCAATATTATTCTGACAAAAATTGTAATAGCATCTACAGATATGTTTAATTAATTTTATAATTAAAAATTGAAACGTTCGTAATTAAAGAATAGCCAATTAAGCTTCGAAACTGTAAATATATAAGTATAAATAATCGCAAAGCAAATTACGTTATCGAAAATTTGTTTAAATATGAAATTTCAGTAAAATAAAAAGACTGCGAGAAAATTTTAGCATCCTTTAAGGAATCTGCTATTAATAATTTACATGTAATAAGTATAAACAAAAATATAGCGGGAGAGAGAAAAAACGGAAAGATACTTCTGTAAATGTTGTGCAGGTGTCAATGCTTGTCATTTCGCGTTTCAAGAGTAACAAACGGCTCGATGCCAGCAAATTAAAACGTTTAATTCGCCATCCAAAAGTTAACTCGTTACCCCAGCGCTGATTGCATCGCAAGCGAAAATCGAAACACGCCTGGCGTAACGGGTCAATAATACTTGATTTTTTAATTCGTTATAGACGCGCGGCATCGATAAATCTCACAATCAACGCGGTTCCGAGCCGGAGTAAGTGATGTATGAACAAATTCCAATCAGTGGCCCGACAAATTATCGATCCGCGAGTAGCTAGTGTTACCACCTATATAGATGTCGATTTGTTGATTTCTAAACGGTTCGCCGCGTGGACCGGATAATAAAACCAAGCCTGGGAGATTTATTCAATGGTACTCTTCGGAAAATAATAATGCACCTGCGGTTGTACCGATAGAACATCGCATTCATTCAATCCAAAGCCGTTATTATTACTCCTTTCAACATGAATAAAATCGAAGGAAGCGTCCTGCAACATTAAAGCCGCGACTAATAATCACGTCGATATATTGATTAGCCGTCGGTTAGAAAAACATTTTGCATTTACCCGAGAATAGCTACTTACTATAAATTATATGTACCGTCGGCGCCAGCTTCGAAATGGATAAAACATATTTTCTCATTTCCGCAAATAAAGTAAATGACACAATGAAATGAATTCAATTATGCGTTATTAAATAAACGTAAATAAAATTATCACGATTTTGTATATTAATGCGCTCAGCTTAATGAAATTGAGTTTATATAATTTAATGTAATATTAAAACACGGATGAAATACATATTAGTAATCTATAAGTACACGATATGCAAAATTATGATATCATATTTATCCTCGCGTTTTATTCCGTGCATTAGTAGCTCGTTATTCGATCTATGAAGAACTCGCTGTACGGAATTTAGATGGAATCTCGGTACCATCGCGGTTGGTTAAATTACGATTTCGTATAATTAGGCCGCAAGAGAGGAAAAAGTTGTCGTTTTTGCCTGGGGATCTCTTTTTGCTGGTTCTTTGCAGTGCTCGATTTTCCACTGCGAAATCTTGCGTTTATTAACATCTTATTTCGAAAGTTCAGAGAGAAACGCCACGCGTAACCGGTTATAATTTCGTGGTTGCATTTTGCGCGTTATTCGTCGACAACGTGATTTCAACTCGTTTCTGAAAGGATCATACTTTATCGACTCTCAGTTATATTTTAACGAATGCGCGGGATAACGAGGTGCAACGCGCGCAGTTAATATACGCACGCATCCGCTTGCCAATTATAGCCGACTGCTATAATAACTTTCCCTCATCTGTGGATCAAACTGACATTGTTATTGTATGAATGCTATTAAATGTATAATAACCAGTGCTGTATTGTCAACGTGATAAAGTTGCCATACGAACTTTATTGAGCCCACGAGCGTTTTTGTGCAATACTACGTATCGTAACTTACTATGTATGGATAATTTGCAAACTTTGTGAGAAATCTGTATCAAATGCATTAATTTTTTACAGATGGAAAGATTTTATTCAGCAAAATCATTCTTTCCGTGATTTTATTATCACTTTCGATTTGGTAATTCAACAAAATTATTTTTAGATTTGTATTTAGCTAAAGAAAGAAATAAAAAAAATTCCTCTCTATGAAAAGGTGGCAAAATATTTAAAAAATTCTAAATTTTACAAACAAATATTTCAGATAAAAGTAGGGTTTAAGAAGACCTAATCACTGGATCTATCAATTTGACTTTGGGTATCATCAAGGCAAGTCATCTTGAATAGTCATCTCTACTTCTTACATATCTTATAGCTCTTGTTAAGATTTTTTCAAAGTATAATATTTATAATATTATTTACTTTAGGTCAATTGTTTCGAAATTATTGAATATCTTATTATAAGATTTTAGCAACTATAGGTCAGTCAAATAGGATAGAATCGTTCATTTTTTTACTCTTTATAGTCTTATATGTTTTATTTAACAGATCATAAATTACAATGTATAAGAAAACCAATTAATTTCATCGAAATTTTATTTCATATAAAATTAGTGCGAGATTCTTTTTAGATAGTTTAGAAAAATCGTTCTTTCCATGTACAAATAAGATTCTTTGTCATTTTCAATTGTCAATTGTCTAGCAATCGCATAGTTCTTTAAAGAAGCTTGAACAGTATTTGTAAAATACAACACAAAAATCAGATCGTCATAGTAATGCTGTTTATCATATCGTACCTTTACCTATAAAGTATTGTATAGAGAGGTAAGTGCTTGTCAAAACCAACTATTGAAAATCGAAGCCAGACGTATTGTGAATGGGACTCTCAATCGCATCTTCGTATATCCAATTATCGGATTCTTGCAAGAATGTATTGTATGAATTATACATTGTACCTATGCCAATTCAAGTACTTACTTTTATGCATACTAAGAAAAGAGTCTAGATATTCCACATTTTTCTGTAATTATTTTCGTCTATTGATAAAAGAATCAATATTTATCACCTACAATGTGTTGTCAAAACAACTTAACCGAAGTTAATTTCTAACATTTTAATAAAAGTATAATAAAAATAAAGCAAAATATTCTTTTAATTAACTCATTATAAAACAACAATTATTTTGACAATATATTAATTTATTGTTATATTGTAACAAAAACATTAGAGAAACAACTGTTGCGAGATGGATGTATAGAAGAAATATGGATCGTAGCGAAAAAATGATATAAATGTGTTGAGATTAAAAATTGCAAGATAGGTTATCGATATTGACATGATTTATGGGTCATTTCGTTTATTCATTTCATTGGTAAAATTGTTATTCAAATACCTATTACTTTTGAGAGGAGATTGTTGACATGTTTGATAAAAAATTAAACAATCATACAAGTTTTAAAAAATGCAATAGTTATCGAATATTTAAAATATTTGCATGACAAATTCTTTGGGAACAAATATCTTGGTCAACGTAGCATTCAAGAAATAAATCACTGCGTCCATTGCAACCTGAATAACCAGAGCAGAAACATAGGAAAAGCAAGCTTTAAAGCAGATAACCTGATTATTAGCTCTTCGCTAATCTTTTCTACAAAATTAGACCAACTCTCAGTTACGAAACGAAGTTCTCTAGTCGTTCTCTGTGTACTGCAAAGTAGATTCCCTGCCGTCCCGTGGAATTGAATCCTTGTGCAACTTCGGTTTTCAACGAGAGAAATAGCCACTGTAACCTTTTGCCATTCACTGTATTGTAATTCCGCCGATAGAAGATTCGGATTTAGTAACGTTCCATTGTGCGCATTATTTCGCATTCGATGGTGCATTGTGAATCCCGTTGCGTATACAAACGGATTAACGCGATATAAGCAAAAAAAAATTAAAATTTATTTCCTCTAGGCAATTTCGATAAAAATTATCATAGAGCTTTTTGTTCGTAAATGGAATTTTGTATTAACCATTTATTTACAGGTGTAGTTCTATATTATACATGAGATATAATCAATAATATTCTGGACAGAAATTATTGCGCAAAAACTACATTATTAACCGTAAATATAAATAAATTAAAATGATTCTTTTTTTATGTAATAATTATTTATGTAATAATTATTTTATTACATCTATTGGATTTGTTTGAAAATAAAGCAAAAACTATTTGTCTTACAATATACTCTTTAATTTAAAGAGAAAAAAAATAAAATCAAAGGGCCGAACTCACTAGGAATTTATTAGGTTTCCTTTGCAAATTTCCTCTTTTAAAAGGCAAACGTGCTTTCCACAAGATAGAACTTAATATAGCGAAATAACTGTATAAATTAAATGTGCACGGATTACTAGAATTGTTGCATAAAAGCCAAACAAATTTTTATCCAGATTAATTTCAACAATTTATAAATGTACTAATTTTTGTAAAATAATTTCCATTCTTAATTATTATTTATCCTAGCTCATATATTCAAAGCAAAAAGTTAATTCATTACAATCCGACTGTGCTAGCCATTTCTATTAAAACTTGAGAGAAACAATAAACGTTTTGTGAAAAAGGCGTTGTATAAAATTTTTGAAAGAATGTTTCCATATATATATATATATATATATATATATATATATATATATAATGGACGTTATACATAAAGCACGTTTTTGACAATAAATTTTATCCTAGCGTTACTGAAAAGACTCGCTAGAATAAAACATATCTATTCATAGATACAGACAATGCGAGAATTTAGGTGGCGGATTTGCAGCGACAAATTTGAAAATCTTGATGACGCAAAGCATATTTCAGGAATGAGCTCACGAAGCCGGCCGTAATAGCCCCATTCATCGGACATTCGAAAGAGGATTTTATGGACTCTCTGTACAAAGTACAGCATGCAAATGTGATTATGCTACAACGATATACGAGCGAATCGATCGCCGCGCTTCTATACTCTCGGATGCCCTTTCAAACTGAGAGTAGTTAATTTTCTGCAGATCTAATTCGGCGCTTCTGCATCTCTCTTTCGACAATTTGCAATTATTATGGCATACCGTTATTAATCATGTAACTTTCTTATACATAAATCCTAGTTAAATCCTAGTTAAATCAAATTTAAATTATTATACATACAGAGATTACGGATTCGAAAGATATGTAATATAAATATATTTGATTATCTGATAACATCTTGATATTTCCCAAACGTTTTTTTTCTAAAAATACTAAAAATCATCCATTATATTTTTTATAGAATTATTTTGAAATATACCAATAAGAATCAACGCAGATAATGATGCATTACTAAATTTTACGAATTAATAAATTACATCGATAGTATTACAATTACAGCTAGCAAACATTTCGAACAATGTTTTCGATCCTCAACCTGCTTAAATCGTAGTCAAAAGTGATGTCATGTACACAGTGTTTGTAATCTGCAACATACAAATTTGATTTTTGACATAATTTTTGACTACGATTTAAGCAATGGTATCGAAACATTGGTCGAAATGTTTGCTAACTGTAATAATATTGATGTACTTTATTAATTATAATAAAATTTAAGTAGGACATCATTATTCGCGTTGACTGTCATTAACGTGTTTTTAAAATATTCTTTATTAGATTTAGTATACGCCTTACTTTTATCTTTTATTCAATTTTTAAAAATTATTATGAAAAAAACCTAATTAAAATTACTAATTTATCTATAATAATAAATATATAATTAATACTTAATACTACACGAAAAGTT
>Ga0157362_1001496_pt1 | contig 10031 bp, 3 predicted proteins | sample AttlaeALBM3_FD_111480 | JGI IMG/M metagenome (GOLD analysis project Ga0157362, IMG submission 111480) | Fungus gardens microbial communities from leaf cutter ant in Ribeirão Preto, State of São Paulo, Brazil - Atta laevigata ALBM3 | ecosystem: Host-associated > Fungi > Mycelium > Unclassified ... | reverse complement strand
TTTTTTGATTGCGATTCCCTTATTAATGTGCGCCAGATAAATGATGATGGCGGCGAACTAAATTTAAAGACGTTGAGCAGCTTGACTAATGAAACGTGGAGATTGTTGCGCCTTAATTATATAATATGCACGCACATTTTGAGACAGTTTACAGATAAAGCGTTTATACGCGATAAATTTCTATTATTCTCGTTACGCTAATTTATTAAACGTTCTTATAACAACAATTTTATGTTTTTATCAATACTCTTTAAATTCTTTGGTGGATCTCATTCTAAAACATTATCATATATCGTACTCTCTTAACTCTAAATTCTTTTGGAGTTAGATTTACTCCAAAGAATTTAGAGAGTACGATTTATATATAATGCGCTCTATAATAAATGTTATTTTAAATAAAAGTATTAAGTATTAAAATTAATAAACAAAAATATAGGAGATAAAAACATATGTTTAATATAAATATAGAAACGGATTAAGCCGCGAAATCTTTAACACGTTGTACAGGAAAAGTGTGTTTTATATAATTTGATATATTTGCTTATATATTCAAATAAAATCAATACATATGGCTTTAATGTCCAAATAAACAACATTTAAATATATATGATACAATCTTTTAAATTATTATTTATAATAATATTGATCAATCAATAATATTGATAGAAAGTTACCAATTCTTATAGAAATTCAAACGTATCAATTAATTGAGAAATCAATTTAGAAATCATTGAGATACGAAACATTGCACAGCCTTTCGATTATTCATGAAATATTTATGAAAGTGTGGAGTTGCGTCGGCGAGACTTTTGACTCGCAGAGGTAGACGAGGGGTAACCCATTTCGTCATAATACATCCGCCGATACAGATCGTTGCTTCGACATAATTAAAGCAACAAATTCCGATGTACCCGCAGGCACGTTGCTCAGTGTCTGAGCGTTTTCCTATCGCGCGACGATCGGCAACTCTTGATGGATCGGTACAGGTGCGTGTAAGAAGTTACAGGCACGTTTCCGATCACCCGCATCGATTCGCAACGCGCGGGGTAGAATTATTTACGAGCGCGACGACCGATATTCATAATTGTCGGATAAATGCCGACGAGCCAATTAACGCTATCCTCCTCGACATGCAGAGTGCAGCACAATCGCGAAATCCGTCCGCTCTTCTCTGTCGCTTTAATGAGACGTTATCAATCTATGCGGGTTAAAACACTTGCAATTAGAACAATTATGAGAACGAGAACACCTTTTCGATTAGTCACGTGATGCTAATTTATTAGGCAGAAGCCTCGAAGCAATTGTCGATTAATTGTGCAATTGTGTTGTTTACATAAGTTAAATACGAGATCTTTATTATATATATATATATATATTATATAAATATAAAGATTCACATTTATGTTTTTTGTGTCGTATCTATTAACATACATATAATATTAACATTATTTTATACTGTTTATCCATTTGCAACAATATGTTACACTTAATATTGTTTAATCGTTGAAATTTAATCAGAGAGTTTTCGCAAGAGAAAAACAAAGAGTTAATCTGATGATGCAGCATTTTGCAGCTTTAAGTAGCAGCATAAGATGACTGTATTTTGATAGCACGAAACGGCAATCTGTCGCTTGTTAATCGGATGGAATATCGCGTAATTTGTATTTATCCTTCAGTGACGTTATTCAGAAACGGTTATTCTCATTACCCGATTTTTAAATTCGAAATTTGTCGGCCGCAGATGCCGCTGCATGTACGTACATGTGTACGTATGGACGTACGAGACACATGGCGACATATAGGCGCGATCGAAAATTGCGATCGAGCGGGCGCGACATTTAGCCGGCCTCGAGATCGTAGTGTGAAGATTAAGGTGCCGCTTGTGCGTACTTGCGAGCTCGTGGAATAAGCGTGCACATTGACACGAGGGAGCTCGCGATAATTGGAAGGAGGATAATGACGTTGCCAGTTTCTTGCCTGTTGACGACAGTCACGCTTTTCAAAAGAACGTTTCGGGCATCAGAAAGCAGCGGACCCAATAAGTACGTGTGACTTCGCCTCAGGTGCATCGATAATGAACGGTTCTGGAGACACGTCACAAATTTGCAATATCACTAAAACCGTTCAAAAACAACTAATGGTTACGCGTTGCACCTGGCGTACGATCTTTTAATAAACACTTTTAATAAACTCATGAAATTAACGCGTTCAAATATTTTTAATAGTGCGGAAAATACGATAAAATTAATTTAATGCGTAGAAAAAAAAATAATTTTTGTAAAAGTAATTTAGGTATAGTTGAAATACTTTCAGAATTTCGATATTCGATACACTGAAAAAAAAATGTAGTCAATTTTAATTAATATTTAGTTGAATATTGCCAACTAAACATTTATTAAATATAAAGATATATTTATTTGATACAAGTAATGTTAATTTGATTTAACAATCTTTTTATTTTATTGAACAAATATTTATTTACTGTAAGTAAATGTTTGGTATTATTGAACTAAATATTTATTAAAATATTGACTATATTTTTTTCTCAGTGTAGGGCTGAAGAAATGTGTGTATTGATTCTGTTTTTTTTTTAAAAAAAAAACATACTTAAGCGAAGTGAAACAATTTTCAATTTTTTTGTACGACAAATAATTTACATTAAAAATTAATATTTACTATTAAGAATTTTTATATGCATATACATTTATATGTACATCCAGGATTGTCCACAAGAAACGTAACGGAAGTAACGTGTTTAATAAATAATGTAAGCGGATGTCGTTGATTGACAGAGAATTGTCAAAGTCGCCGCACCCGAGCTTGTCGCTCAAAGATTCTACGATCTTTATCGACACCCTCTTTTTTTAAGATCTGCTACACGTTATGCAAAACCAGGGTGGCATTACCGATATCATTTTACAGGAAATGACTTGGCTCATTATTTTAATGACTGTACGTGGACAACCACTCTCTCATGAAAATGTACGGGCAGCTCATTTTTTTCTTCTTTTATCAAGATGTGCGGTTGCAAAATTAAGGAAGAAATATGATATTTTGATATTGTTATTGAAAATTATGACAAAAGAGAATTGTTTTGTTACATTTTTTGCTTGTATCAGCTGTAACATAACCATTGGGATAATTAAATTTTTTAGATATACGTCGATGGCTTTTTAAAATAAAAATAAAAAGGCAGTTAATTTTCAAAAATATATAATATATTTATACCATTATTTACATCTGCCAAATATTATATTTGTTAAATTTCAAGCAAATTGCTTTAAAAAGCAGAATTTATTTATTAGATAATTTAAATTAATTTCTCTGCTCTAATAAAGAAAAGAATTTTTATTTAAAATATATCATTCCTTCATTTCAGAAGACAAAAAATGAGATTTTCATATGTTATTAATTCATAAATTGAATTAAGTAAACATTACTGTGAAGTAACTTTATAACTTCGTAAGAAATCGACAAAATCATGATTCAAAAAAGATAGTTTTTAATGGGTTTGAAATAAAAATGACAAAAATAACATTTGATTATGTTAAAAATATATTCTTTTTGATATTTTTTTTGTCGATTGAAAAATAATTTTTCCTTTTCTTAGAAAAATAATTTCCACGTGTTTCTTTGTATTTCAATGAAAATTACTATTCATCAATCATTTTTCATATAATTTCTCTTAAAAATTTCGAGTAAGTATATTTCGTAATAATTGTCATCAAGTGTTGTATTTTGAAAAATTTATAAATCATTTCGCTATGATTTTTTTATATGTTTAATACCTGATAAAATTATATATTTTACAACTATGCGTTTATTATTTTGGTAGATATTATTTGCTTACAATAAAACAATACATAGATATTATTTATATATTACACGTAGATTATAATATTTGTTTGAGTTCTTTATTATTTACTTTTGAAGTAAGAGAGCGATATCTCATATAACAATCATTAATCATGTTCCAAAGAGAAGATACTTATCTAAGCTTGCTAAATATCTTATAATTAAGTATTGTCATATATGAATTTTACAAATACAATGCAGTTCTTCCTCGAGAGGATTCAACCTTGGATATAACTTGATCAAAGTGTAATCATGATATTTGCTTATTAGAGAATCGTCATTTCCGCCGCGCATTTCACCTCGCTTATTTGTTACTATTTCTCTCGTCGTAACTCGTCTGAAGTCTGTCTCTTGGAGTGATGTTTCCTCGATTATGGGTAGCACAAGTAAGCGAGGATAAATCGTTCGTAATTGAAACTTTGAACCAAAGCAATCGCGATAATCACCTGAATATTCCGTCTCACTGATGGCGTCTCGGATTATCTCGTGCAAAATCAAATGGCTTGAATGCGGTTGTTTTTTTTAAATTCATATCGATAGAAATGAAATTGCTTCTGGCGTTCTTGATCTTTGCATGTCTTATATAATGATTTATTTTTACAACGTTATGTGGTAACAAGCATAGAAATATGAATGATGATCATTACTCTGTTTACCTTACTATGTAACATTATTGCATTACGGTAGTTTTATAAATATCTGCTCTTATAAACGAGATGATCGCTATGTGTCAACCTAATAATTATATGAAACGCATGTAGAGGGAAATGAGTGTTTATAAAATAGAATTGAGATTAAATTTAGAATATATTTATAAATCTCAATTTAATATCTATGTATTGTTTTATTGTAATCAAATAATATCTATTAAAGTGAATGTGTAGAAAGTATAGTAAAAAACATGATTTTATCAGCTTAAATATATAAAGAAATCATATCGAAATCATTTATAAGTATTTCGAAATGTAATACTTCATGACAATTAAATATTATAAAATATACTCGAAATTTTTATGAAAAATTATATAAAAAATGATTGATGAATAGCAATTTTCATTGAAATATAAAAAAATATATCTGGAAATTCCTTTAATTATAACCATTGTTATTTAATTGTATATGAGATGTTCAGTGATCGTGATTTACACAATACACAATTTGCCACTTTACTATCATGGCAATCCGGCTATATAGGAGTTCCGCACCGTTGTTTCCGGTAATTACAAATTGTAAATAGTTGTCTCGTTACGTGTGTACATTGCGTATGTACAGCTATTTACGTTATATAAGTTTTATTCCATTCTTTTAGCTTTTATCTCACGGTTATAATAAATAGCTTCCTTCTTTCGTATACGCGTAGAGATATTTTACTGCAATTCCTTACGACTGTAAATATTTAATTTTTAATCATAATTATTTATTATTTTTGCACAACCCTAATCGAGGCAACATAAACCTTGCGCGTTTACACCCTGACCTTGGTGAAGCTTACTCGCCGATGTTCTTTTTCATGTATCGTCCATCAGCATCATAACGGCGCGCGCGACGCCATTTTTTGGTAAATGTACGTAAAGTTTGATTTTGTTAAAAACAAATTGACAACGTATAACGTAAAATCTAATTTGTGAATTAAGCTCGACAATGTTTATTACATTAGTGATCATAAAAATATTTTACATTATAAAAATATTTCCATCACGCTTTGCCTAACGTTATAACGTTATAACGAATTTATTGAACGTATATATTCAGTTGGTAATTATTATTATTATTGTTATATTTCTCAGATTTTATAATATTTGCTTTTATTGATCTTAAACTTTTTATGACAGTTAATTAATTTATTTCGATAATCAAGTACTTATTATGATGAATTTATTGGTGATAAATAATATTTTATTATTAAATAATTTTGACAACCAATTAATTATTAATAGAGGTTAATGATATAATTGATGTGAATGCTTGCTCAGAAAGAAAGATTTTATTAAAGGATTATTAAAACGATTATGTCGGATGCATAAATTGGTTGCTAAAATATCAAAATTTTATGCATTTCATTATGTTTGAGCATCCCACATGATTATTTTAATAGTCCAACAAAATTATTTTCAGATTTGTATCTAATTAAATTTTTACATTGAAAAAATTTGCTAAACCTTAATAAATATTTCTTTGAATAGTATTAAGTAAATATTTACTTGCAGTAATAAATATTTATTCAGTAAAAAAATGATAATTAAATCAAATTAATAATTCTTGTAAATATATATATGTATACTTAAAATTATTTAAACTATTTGTTAAAATTTAGTATTTTTTCAGTGTATATATTTCCATAAAAATTGTTCTTTCCATATATAATAATATGTATACACATACAAAGTGTTCCTGGATTTTCCGTAATACGTTCTTGTGATGAAAAAATGTTATATAAACACAATCCCCAAAATATTTTATTAAAAAGTAACAAAAATGTAAAATCTACAAGAAACAATTTTTCATCTAAGTTTGCGTTTAAAATTGCCATCCCCCATCAATAGTTGATATTAATGTAATGAACTTAAATTACATTTACGAAGTGGCGCTTTCAATTTGAGTATAACATGTGTAGTTATATGTATAGTTATATGAAAATCCATATGTTGTTTGAACAAGTTTTTCAACGTCAGTTTAATTTTAATATATGGATGGACATGCAGAATATTAGGTTTATAAATTTTAGATGAAATTATTTCTTATAGACTTCATATTTTGATTGTAACTTTTTAATAAAGCGTTTAATGAAGAACCTTATGTTTATGTAACATTTTGTTCTTATTTTACTTGAAGAATATATATACTATTGAAGTTTGTATGGAAAATTCGACACACTGTGTAATTATGATTCTTTCTTCTTGGAAGACTACTATAAATACTTGTCTCATTTGAAATCATTTTGGATAATGAAACATACTCAATGATTAAATAATGATTATAAATGACTTTTATATTTGCATCACATTTTGAGACTTTTGTGAAAGCGTTAGTATAAATATCAACATTGTGCTATGAAAAGTGTTGAATCTTTCTGTGGATTATTTTACAATACATTCCTATTATCATAGTATCATTGTATTTATGAATACATCATATCGATGCCTAACAACATTCTCGCTATTATCTTTATTGCGCGTTATTATCTGATTAAAAGGAAATGATTAATACTGTAATAGATAGAAGATTGCTCCTCGTATTGTCACTATCAATAAATCAGACTTTTAATACTGTCTTAATAATCTGCATATAATAACTTTACGTGTTATTATCGCACAATCTCGGATACAGTAGAAATAGAAAGCTATATTTTAGAATGAATATCTGCAAAATATCAATATTTTAACATTATAATTGATTTTTTTAGAAAATCTCAGAAAAAATCTCTTTGTTTTCTTACTTTTAATTATTAATTGTGAAATACTAGTCATGTTTTATTGTCTTGAAATTCCACTCGAAAAATAGAGCCATTACCGTATCCCTTATTGGAGTGACTTTTCACTCGTAATTAAAGAGTGAATCTGGTATGATCATCACTGTAACAATGCATGTGCCAAGCAAAAAGAAATTTGGTAAGCGAGTCATATATAACATTGTTTCGTCGTGTCGATTATATTTATTAAGTCGATATTATAAAGAAATTTTGACAATGTTTCTTCTAGAGGTAAAATGCTCTAACAAAAATTTACATATTCTGAATTTACATACTTTTTTTTAGATTAAGATTCCTGGTCTCTCTCACATTGAGGTCATCTTGAGTAATGTTTCACTTTAAACGAATGAAACGTCACTATGGAATTAAACATTTATCCTTATAAAAAATGAAATGTGATTCCATTCCGAATGGTATTTTTACTGTCGATTAGAGTAAATTTTCATTTACTGACGTATTTTCCTAAACTTCTATCGATTTCATATATACTCTCTAAATTCTTTGAAGTGGAATTTCACTTTAAAGAGTCTTGAAAAAGAGATGCTCAGTTTTCAATGTTTAGGAGCGAGATTTCACTTTTCAGAGATTCATTCTAAACATTTTAAAAAATAGTATACAAAGAGATGTGCATGTTATGTATTTTGTACAACACAACAGACGCATACAGTATCATTGTAGAAAACTCAATGCGACGTGCTGAAGAAGATTTTTTTTAAAGATCAGAATTAACAATCGGAGCGCACCAGCTATTTATTTTACACGCGTCGACGCGATCATTATAGGCGCATGCTGGACAATCGAGTTAATAAGCGCCGCCAAGGCACTCGATCGTGATGTTTACAGGCTTACGCAAATGGAACGCGCGAAGGAAACGAGTTTTCTTGACTCCCACGCTCTCTTGTTGGATTACTTGTGCGTACACCGTGCTGCGCGGAGTAAAGAAGAATGAGAAAAAGTATGGAGAAAGATAGGGAGGGAGAGGACGGAGGAACCGCGAGGTAAGTGTACACTCGAGAGCAACCTGTACACTTAACGATAAGCGCAGGCCTTTAAGTACCGTTCAATGTGAAAAGTGGCCGCACGTTACTGACGAGACGATTCGTCGTGCACCAACGACCTCCAGGTATGATAATATCGCGAAATCTTTCCGGGAGTGCGCGCGTATTGCACTCGCGCACGCATTCGCGGACGGCAGGGTGCTATTTGCGCAGGTTGCTTCGAGGGCGTGTAAGATAACCATTTCGTAGTCGAAGTCGGCCTTCGAGTGGCTGAACATTAAATATAGGTGCGACACGATCTGGCAACGTGATAGGTCGATGGATTATCGTAAATTTTCGCAAATTATATGTTCCCTGTAATTTCGCTGCTACTTTGTCGCGTCACTGCCGTTGACTGAAATTAATATTTGGTTCGGCGACGTAATCCTTTATAAATAACCGATACAATGTGGCGATATGCAGGAAGCTAATGATATACATTACGCAGGAGCAGTCTGTATTTCATGGGAAACCAGCTTTATATTTGTAAACGCACAGCTTACATAATTTTATTCCACCCTCTAAAACTTTTAGAATGATTTTCATTCTGAAAAAGGAAATTCTTCAATGATTGAAAATTGAGCTACTCTTTTTCAAGATTCAATTTTCACTTTTTAAAGTGAGATTCCACTCCAAAGAATTTAAAGAGCTTAAATATAAATACGCTCTGTATGGAAAGTTCTTTTGAGTTAAAAAAAGAATTACAATTATTTAATTTTTTAAAAAAGACTTTTTAATACACATGGCATATAAGGGGAATAATAATCTTAGGAGATTCATCAAGAATCATAAAAACGTTCATCTCAAACTATCTCACACGTTGTATATAAAATTGATTGTCGAGATTGTGAAGCATCATATGTGGGCCAAACAGGTAGACGTTTGAAGACACGCATAAATAAACATAGAAATCACATAAATTGGAATATTACACAGCATTCCGTAATAACAGAATTAGTCATCAGCATGGTTTTGATTGGGAAAATGTCAAGATATTAGACGAGGAAAAGTTGTTTAATAAAAGACTGATTTCGAAAATGATTTATATAAAGCGACAGAAGCAGAGTTTGAATTTACAGAATGATACATATTTTTTAGACCCACTATATATAAATTTATTTACGGAATTGTGACGTTGTCTTCTCCCCTTTGTTCTTATTTTTATTTTTATTTCAGTAATCACATGACTTTATTATTTTGACTCCCATTTCATCTCTGACTGTCAACATCACAAGTCCTTTACGTCGAATCGCGAGAAACATTTACATGTAAGTTAATAAAATTAAAATTCAGACAAATGATTTTAATAATTCTCTTTTTGTTTTTCATGTTTCTTTTGAATGACTACATAGCAAATCTGATAATCTGAGCGATATAATTCTACTTATTGACGCAATGTATATGATTTCGGTTTTACTTTATGTAAGTTTTTATATTATTCTTGTATAAGTTAATATTTTTGATAATCATTTGGCTATTACACAGCTAATTTGACATTTGGATAAAGAGAAGCTACATTCGAGAATTATCATCTTGAAATTTGCGTTACTTATGTAATTTCGATTTATATTTTATTGATAAGGACCAGAAGAATTGAAGGATCGAAACGTTTATTTTATTCGTTTTATTATATTCACACGAAAATAAATGCAGTTTTCTGCATTTCGAAC
>Ga0157362_1001495_pt1 | contig 10031 bp, 10 predicted proteins | sample AttlaeALBM3_FD_111480 | JGI IMG/M metagenome (GOLD analysis project Ga0157362, IMG submission 111480) | Fungus gardens microbial communities from leaf cutter ant in Ribeirão Preto, State of São Paulo, Brazil - Atta laevigata ALBM3 | ecosystem: Host-associated > Fungi > Mycelium > Unclassified ... | reverse complement strand
GCCGCGGGATACACAGATCGACCGACCAGCCGAGAAGCGCAAGAGAGCCCCATTGTCGCGTTTGAGATCTCACTTTCGAGTCATCCCGTAGGTATCTAGTAGCTTATTCATCCTTCGATTAATCCGCGAGGTCGACACACCAAAAGCGACACACTTATCCAAACGCTGATATATCATGCCACGCGAGGTAAATGCGAATCTTTTTTTTTTTTTCGAGACAAACGACGTAGCGCGTTTCCGCGATAAACTCAAGGACCTCTCAGATGAGATGCGTTGTATCCGAGAACACTTTTTTACTGTCTTTATAAGCTGGGGAGATAATCGACTTAAGATAAATTAACGTACGAGAAACTCCATGCAGTCTCGAGTTGTTCTGAACATCGATTATCGCGCAAAGATATTACATGAGTACGTATCAAAATTATTTTAAGAAGTATCATTGTATATATCTCGCAAAAATGTATGTGTTGCAATTATTTTTACGTTTAATCCTGCATTACTCATTTCTAGGATTATCATCTGAATCACAAGAAAAGAATACAGATGTATATACATTAAAAAAAGATGATTTGGAAGCGGAAGGAGATTAACTTTTTATACATTAAATATATGAATTTAATAAAATTTCTTTCAGAATATAATTTTTACTGACAATTCTTATTAATATAATTTTATAAATATAAATTTTAATTAATGACCACAGAAATCTTATAATCTAAAAAAAGTACATGTATTCTTAAAAGAGTACGGCTATTAACTCTGCTCACGAGAGTGTTCAGGAGTGTTTCGGTCTTATACATTCACTAAATGTACGAATGTTATAAAGAAAAATATGTATCAAGAAGTACAAACAAAACAGATAATTATATCAATTAGGATTAGGATTCTGAATATTGAATTTCTGGTTACCTCGATTAAAATGTTTGATAGATTTAATTACAAGTGTCTGATTTATATCTTTCTAATTAAATTTAGCAGAATTCTAATTATAATGCAACGAGATTTTCTTTTTCGTGTATTTATACACATTATTATATTTAGCGCAAATTATTTTACAATTAAAAATTTTTTTTATTTATCTTTATCTAAAGGGTGTATATAAAATTATCAATTTTTATTTAATTGTAAATCATCAAAGAGAATAACAAAAATTAAAATAACGTTGGGATATCAGAAACATTTCACGCGAGTAATTACGTTAAAAAATTACAATAGCGTAATATATACAATTAATCTCTTATATTACAATTAAGATTAATAAAACAAAAAAATCTGCAGTACAAATCTTCTACGATATTTTCTTGCAAAGAACAATATTAGATGGAGATAAGACCAGTGGATATGATGTGTCGGATATGAATTCTTATGAGAGGGAGATTCCTAGGAAGATATATTTTACGACAAGCCGTTCTACAAGGACCAAAACAACTATGTTGTTTTTTTGTAGTCGTTAACACAATAGTTTCTCCCGGTATGGTATGTCGACGGAGGATGTGGAGGAAGAGAGAGCAGTTAGTTTTGCGCCATGGGTTAAACATCGGAACAGCGTTTCGTCTACTTCCAGCGTCGCTTCTTGTCGTCCAGAGAAGCGCGAGAAACGATACAACGATGAGATACGACGGAAGTGCGACACCCCAGCCGTAAGGTAGTCTACCTTATGAATCCCCGGCGCCGATATGTATAAGCGGGTAGCCTGAGCGTTACGCGCCTCTACGGGGGTGGTCCGCGTTTCTCGCATACGCCGCACCGAGGGAACCAGCCGCTAATCATGTTACCCGTTATACGCATCGTCTACGTATCCGCTATGTCTCTTCATTACTATACGTTCCTGGTCGTTGTGGTCGGCGGTAACACGGCGATGCATTACCCGACGGCAACTCGGCTACTTGGCTGCGCTTGTCAACCTTACGCGTCGCGTCGTTATCGAATTTCAACGTCAAATGTCTCCCGTCGCTTCTGCACGCGCGCGATTTCGCACAACATGTTATAACGGTCTTTCATGAATTCGATAAGAATGCGATGTATAATGGAAAATATATTCTGAAAATAATTTTAAGGCATTGAAAATTAATCTTTTTATTGAAATGTCTCTATAACACGTTGATTCACAATTAACTCTTCATCGATATCATGGAATTTTTAAAGGTATCAATATTTTTTTTGCTGTGAATTTTGGTAAAATTAAATCTGTAAAAAATAAATAAAATACACTTCTATAGTAAAAGTAAAAGTATAAGTATATCAGAATTTTTTCAAATTTTTATATAATCTGAAACAATAAACAAATTTGCTTTTCCTCGAAGATTTCTATTTCTGACGTTAATTTCATGTTGCTGGCGGAAGGTTAAATAATTATACATATAAATAAGTTTTTAAAGTATATCAGGAAAATCAGATACTATTAAAGAAATTAAGAAATTATGCAAAAGAACGACATATTTAAATTTCTGCCAAGAAAATAATTCAAAATATGAATTTTGAATTATCATCAAAGTATATCCCTTAAGAAACATCAGTTTGTATATATCTTAACGATATATAATTTCAGAGAAACTTTTCATATATAATAGTGATGTCTCTTTTACGAAGGTCAGACGTTAGATTGCATTTGCGAGCTTGTACCTCGACTTGTACGGCGGCCACTTCGTTCCCTCGTTCGCACAAGCCTTCGCGTCGATCAGCCGCGGTCTATTCTCGAGGAATGGAACGTCGAACACGTGTCACGTCGAACGAACGACACGGGCGCACCTAATCACACAACGGTGGTCTACGATGCGTGTACTCACGAGTTTCTCGCTTCTAGGTGGTACCGCACAGTGCGCACACAATACCCGCGCGTCGTATGCTGCAACGGTGAAACCAGGCAGGATTTCACGGCGCAGAAATCTTAATTCTTGGAAGAGAGAAACAGGGTATGAGTGCGGTGGGAACCAAGGGATAAGAGGAAAGAGAGAGAAAGAGAGAGAGAATGGCTCGGGATCTTTGTCCCGATGGTTGTACGAGGATAATGCAGATAAATCGTAATCCCAGCGCCACGAAACGAGTGTCGATTAATTTCGAGATGAGCCCTGTCAAAATACAGGCGCACCATGAGGACCGCCGCTCTTCTGCGCGTACGGGAGAGCTAATCTTGACTAATAACTGTCGCAACTGCGCGCGTGAGGTGAAAAGAAAGAGCCCGTTATAGGTCTATGAGAGACGACAGAACGGCGTGTGTCTCGCATCGCCCTGCTCCGGCCTCATACCCTCTCACGATAGATAAGTCCGTAGATCAGAGATTATCATAATAAACTAATCATCTTCTCCATATAAAAATTCATTACGCGATTCTTTATCCCCGTTCTCGCCGGCTAATAATACAAAAATATTTTATTTAGGTGTTATAAGGACACACACATACACAAAATTAGACTATATACTCCACATTATTTCAAAATTGAATTTGATAGACTGCTTATTTTTTTTCCTTTAAAGTTAATAATTATAATATTTGTATTTATACAGTTTAGAATATATAAATATTTTTATATAAACATGAAACACACTTGTGTTATATTTATTGTAAAACTAACTTATTTCCTTGTATATGTAAAATTTACCTATCAATAACAATATTGTATTACTTAATATCGATAATTTCTAGAATTAAGAAAATTAAAAAATTTGCGGTGTTTGTGTGTGAAATATTTAATAGAAAGATTGAGATTGAAAGGAAGGCTTGAAATGGAAGGCGGGAAGAGAACGCGCGAGAGAATTCATGATCGAGATCACACCGAGCTTAGCAATGCGAATGTATACGATTTATCGATACTAACGTAAGATCAACGGCGTCCGTTCTAAATCCGCGATTGGGCACTTAGTAAAAGGCGAGAAATGTCGGCCAGAAGAAAACGAGAACGTTTGCTCGTTCCACCAAGGCATTTCTCTTTGCTACGTGATCGACCATCCCCCGAATGACATTATACGCTGACCTCAACGTACAGTCAATTCGCAAAGAGGGCTCGAATGATCTATCCTGTAAGAAAGTTGCCTCTCAACACGCGATTGCGCCTGTTAGGAAAACCCTCTCTGTTACTTGAAAAGCTCGATCTCACTCGTGAGAAAATAAGTATTCCCGGAAGTGCGTTGAACGATTGCTGATACTTGTATAGTCGGATCGTAAAAAAGTTTTCTTTCAAGATAAACTTGTCGATGAGTTGCGTCAAGATTGATCGCTAAAGAAATAGCGTGACCGAAAGGTTTGTATGCCCGCTTAATTGCACAGAGAGCACGACGGTTTTTATTACGCCACGTTACGTTCTGCCGCAAAGCACGCGATCCTTCGCGAGACGTTAGGAACAAAGTATTACGATCATAAATAAAGTTGGCGTAATTACTTTAACAATTACCATTATCCGTTTCCTCTTTGCCGCCTTCTGACGCTGTTTGCCATTTAAATCCCTCGTGATCCAGCTAGTTGCGATATATCTTCCTTGAGATTTTTCTGTATCAACGATAAGTGAAACTTTGCTTTCGTTTCCGCATTTTTCATTCTCTGTTGACAGAATCGAATTGAAAAACATTCTGTGTATTTTGTCCATCTTTACTGAAAGTAGTATAATATAATCTTTAAGATAAAATTTAAATAATATTTAAATAAAATTTATAAAATGATATGCTTCTAATATCGTATTTTTTCGATTAAATTCATAAAATCATAAAATAATTTATCAAATCATAAGATTATGAAAAAAAAAGTCTATTAATTTATTTTATTTTAATTCTTTTATCGTAAAGAGAGAATTTAAAAATGTCACATGAATTTTTCGCTACATTATTATTTTTGAAATTTAATATCTACTAAAATCTCTCGTATAATTTAAAGTTTCTTTTATATATCATCTTTCGATATTGAAACAATTATGATTTTTCTTTAACAGATACAATTCTATATCTTTTTCATTCACTCTTCTCTTCATAAAAATCGAAAAGAAAACAATAGAAGCATGTTGTTCTTGTTGTTATTGATGTCTGTATTCGTCAAAGATACGAGATCGATGAGTTTCGCAGGTAGGTATATCATCTGAATGGAGAACGAAAGCGACCGCTGTTGAGGCGTTCGGGGAGTAATCAGCGCTAAGTACAGCGATTCCCCGAGAACCGTGACGCCATCTTGTTACGTGAGCGTCGTTTGTCTCTGACATATGATCCAGGGAACCCGTTGGTTGCCTCACCTGTCCGCTTCTTCTTACACATACGTCGCGCATTACCGTCGAGCACGGCGGATCAGCGGAGGAGGGAAACCGAGCAAGCGAGCGCGCGGGGATCTAGATCGAGATCGGAGAGATGGATACGCTCGCGAAACAAATTGATTCCGATGATAAGCCTCGATCGAATCCGTATCGAATCCGCGTCGGTAATTTGCCAAAGAATTGACGCGCGGATGTGCCGTTCCGTATTAGGAGCATCAGCCACATGTCTGCATCAAATAGATTCCGGCTTTTCCCCGAGACGTTCTTTTTACCTGCGAGTTGCATCACTCTGGATTACCGCGTCGAATCTCACTTTGAAGCGTCCGTCTTAATGCTCGACATCACGTTCTCACGTCCGCGTGATCTCGTAGATCCCAAGTGTCAATCAATTGCATTCACGTTCGCCTGGATTCTCGTGCAATCGGTATCAGTCGCTCTTGCATATAACGAGATATGATCGTTGGTGAACTAATCAAAGGATTAGACTCGATCATAGAAATGCCAAAGATCGTCAGAGATTCACCGAGTGTGGTGAAGATTCTTTTATAAGAACATCAAATCTATTGGCAATTTATGTGTTTTACGATATCTTTAATTCTAATGATGCAATATAGATGACTATGCTACAATATACTATGGTATGATGTGGTTATTGAACTCAACCACCAATTGCATCAACCAGGATTGAATCATTATGGAATTTAAAATATATTACCGTTAGTACAAGCATGCGTTAGATCTCTTTACAGTTTATTATGCGTGCACAAAATGAGTAGGATCGCATTGAAATTCCATGAAGATTCAGAGCGTGAGAATATCATAAACTTTAACCGCAAGCGAGATCCACACCCATGCTCCATTTAGCATTCTCTTCAGTATATCGAGTTTGCAACGTCATTGTCTGGTTCGGCCACAACATTCTAAGAAACCATTCGTCACTGGTCGCATTGCAGTTGGGCGTAGATCATCGTCTCGATGTATTTTGGAAAACGCAACAGCCGAATCGTGCGCTCACGATCCATCTATCTATTGTGGCAGCGATCGATTAGCCAGCGTAATCTACACGATCGAAAGAATAAGTCTATATCTTTGGAATAGAACCTAAATAGCTGGTCTTTAACTATGGCGATGGTCAAAGCGGATGTCGCTGAAGACATGTTTCGTAGATTCGATCGAGATCTTGATCTCGATCCCACCTTCATCGGCGAAACAGGAAAAGAGGTCCGCGCGGCGAAGAGAAGAAAAGGGCGGGTGCAGGGAAGGGACAACGATAGGGGCCTGGAGAGTCCGCGTCGGCCACTTCCCATGTTAATATCCGGTTATGCGTAAGGTATGGAGGCGTACGGCCAGTTTGCATGGAAACTAAGGCATTACCGTCGTGGACCACCGGAGTCGAACCACTCGTCGAACAGTCCTGTTTGCCGACACCTTGGTGGACGACTCGCCTGAACACCCTACTCCTTATCTCTTCCTTTCCTTCTCTTTCCTTTGTGCCTGTCTCTCTTCCACTCGCGTTCGTTCTCAACTCGTCTCCACGCGATTCCGATTCCTACTCCCTAGAGACGTTCCCCGTTCTCTCATCCGCCGCGAATTGTTCAGATTATGCCCAAGTATCACCGCCGGATCATTGCGGTTTTATCGATACCGGCAGGTCCGACCGCTCAGATCTAGGGGCCGTGCGAGTTATCGGCGTTAACGATCACGGAGCCGTATCGCCGATCGTCGAATTAAATGGCAAGGCTGACTCGCTCGCATCTCGCGTTTCTTTCGGATAGATAAGACTGGAAAATCGCACTGGGAAGCGATAGTGCAAGTACTGACGTTTGAGGTAGCTTTGCCGTTGTTCCAGCTATTGTTTATCAGGCAGTTTGGTCTTACAATTCGATAATGCAACGATGTAAGGTTTTAATTTTATTATATTTACGCAGAAAGCATCCTTATGAGGCATGATTTTACTTTCTTTCTCTTCTTGAAGTATCATTGTATTAGAAAGAAGGAAAAACCTTCTCTTTAAACCGTTAGATTAGGTGTCAATTAGACGTGGGCAGTCGATCGCAGATTTAGACAGAATCACCTCTGTTACAGGTTTTATTTTTATCTGAAAAACTTTTTATCTCTCTGAATTGCTTTTCTGCTTCTCTCTTTTTTCGGAATTTTTTACATGAAAAATATGAATGATTTTGTTAAAATACTAAAAATTTAGCTAATTAACATTTGGCTAATTACAGATCAGGAAATAATTTTGTTAGAAAATAATTTTGTTATCAAAATAATTATTATAGAACATTTAAATTGATTGTTAAAATATCAAATTTTTTTGCAGCATTGCTCATTGTACTTGAGAGTCTTACATAATTATTTTAATGATCCAATAAAATTAATTTCAGATCTATATTTAATTAAATTTTTACATATTTCAAATTATTCTCTCTGTATAGCATTAAAATAAACTTAACATTTTAATTAATTGCAGAATCATAAATGTTATTGTGACGTATATTATTTTTGGTAATAATAAATAAATTTTAATTAATTTCAATTAATATGTATTAATATGTAGGTATAAACAAAACTATAAAGAATAAGAATGAAAATGCTTAGTTTGCGGCCTTCAGTCGGTGCATTCCTGCGTCATTACATTCACATCGGTGGATCGCTTTTCAATATGACTCCGGCACATTTGAGACGGCATCTATGCCGGATCTAAAAGCTGACCGGCGCCCACACTCGGGGTTCCTAGACCTAAGGAGGTTCAAAGTTCCCTCCGCGGTCGTTTACGCCTTATTTATTCTCGTAATTTACTCCCACGCGGCCCTTGCGCGCCGGCAATTTACTTTACGACGATCATATCTGAAAGTGGCCGGTAGAGAGTGCTGCCCGGATCCACCGATGGCCTGAGACCGCGCGGATCGCGTCGCGGGGTTCCCGTCTGTAGCGACGACGGCCTCGGATAATGGGCAACGGACGAAAGGTGGGAAAGGGAACGGGTGATGACGCCGGTGAAAAAGAAGGAGGCAGCACAAGAGCAGCCGCGTGTAGAGAATCAGCTGGACCGTGTGTCTTTTCGCGTTCGTTCGCGACCAACGTTTATGGACTGTCGATATGCAATATAAAAAGTCACGGCGAGCATCGTGTGCCCCAAGTGTACTCATGGCGAATACTTTATGATCCTTAAATGTCGCGACCGCGAGAGGGCCGGCACTTTGGCGCGATGTCGGAAATCTCGATCCCGTCACCGCATCTCTCGTCTGTCTCATCGACTTCGAACTGACGCAAATCGGAAGAGTTACGCGTGAGGGCAAATATACATTCGCTATTAGGATTACCGAGGATGTCTAGGGTTGGCACGAATGATCATATATGGACGTTACGGACAGCGAGTTGTATCACATGTACGACAAAACGTACGTCGTACCGCCGTTGAAATCACATAATCGGTTTCCGCTACAGGCATCTCTAAAATGTGACCTCTAACAAGCAGAGGTCATTGAAAACGATTAAACGGTGCCGGAGAGATCGTGTCACAAGTATTTTCCTCCGATGAAGTGTAATTACCGTTTATATCTATACTCGCACATTCGCACGCAACCTTTGACGCTTTTAATTAAATTAATTGAAGCCGAGCACTAGTATCGCCTGTCATGAGATACGGCGACGCAGATAGATTTACTGATATCTGAGAAAGATATTTGATTCTTTAACTCCCATCATCAAGCTGAACTATTTAACCCTCTGAAGCTAATGGTGGGTACTCTATTGGAACCACTCAGTTATCTCTATATCACAAATGTGAACAATTCAATTTTTTTTATGTTTTATATATATGCAAATTTGGATTATTCTTATTAAAATATATTTAGTATTAATCCTTTTTTACAACAAGTTATTTCATTTTAGTTAAAAGTTCCTTAAAAGACTACGGAATAATATTCCGTAATACTTACATCATTAGAGAATTTAAGGTTTTCTATAACTCTCTGAACGCGGTGCTATTTTTTTAAAGACTGTTAGGATAACTGATTGTGGTTACATATTGATGGTTTGGGCCTGTTGCACACTCTTACACAATCTTCTTACGGCTTACCCACAAAGACTTTCTCTTATTCTATTCTTAATTGCACGTACTATTCTCACTTGCATATCTTGCCTATTATGTCTATCTACGCTCTATATTATTATTACATTTTTGTTACGCTATAATAGATACGTCTAACTGTAGAATTATTTTCTGTATTCTACGATCTTTTGACTAAGAAGATTTATGAAAGGAAACTGAATAATAAATGATGCATTGAATAATAATAATCCAATAGAGTAAGTGAAAATCAACCGGGAAATGTTCAACACAAATAAGTGAGGAAAGCCATATTTGATCAAAGCGAATGGTATCTGATAATATTTTCTGTGCAAATCTTATTAATTTTCAGCAAATTGCGCGTCAATTATTTATCGTTTTGTAACAAAGTTCCAAATTGAAGCTGGAGTACGTAATATCACAAATTAAATTGACAAGCAATTTAATAATACAATTGCTAATAAATATCTTAAAACATTGTAAAGAATATCATCCCAGATATAATAATAATCCATTAATAATTCGCGAGTTTTACGTGATAAATAGTCATGTGTTATTTTTTTCTCTTGAGCCCACGATATTGTGTATTCGGTGTGTTTTTTAAAAATATGTGGGACGCATTTTCGAATGGAATTTTAAGTATTCGTACCAATTTGGACAGGAATGAGCGTCGATGTCGATATCGAGTACCGGTGATGGCGTTAGCCGCGTAATCGGCATTAAAG
>Ga0157362_1001494_pt1 | contig 10031 bp, 10 predicted proteins | sample AttlaeALBM3_FD_111480 | JGI IMG/M metagenome (GOLD analysis project Ga0157362, IMG submission 111480) | Fungus gardens microbial communities from leaf cutter ant in Ribeirão Preto, State of São Paulo, Brazil - Atta laevigata ALBM3 | ecosystem: Host-associated > Fungi > Mycelium > Unclassified ... | reverse complement strand
TATATATATATATATTTCAGTCCAAAACTGCGAAAAATATTGCGACATGCAATGGATGTAGGAGAGAAAATCTTCAGAAAATCTAGCATAATTTCAGAACTTGCTTGCAATGTAGCTGATAATTTGGGTGTAACTTATCCAGAATTGCACACTAATTTAAAACAGGTAAAATAATTAAGATTAAAACGACTAAAATGTATAAAAAAATGAAATTTTTAAGCTCATCTTATTGAGATATAGTTTACATAATCTTAAATTAATATACTAGATGTAATTTGTTAGGTACAAAGAATAATAGATTTTGAAGAAGATTTATTCAAAAGATTACGAAATACTTCTGGTAAAATGTGGAATGAGATGATTAAAACTCGTCCCGAATTAATAGCAGTTACTGATTGGATGGCTCCTGGTTTAGTTGATGGCTATAAAGATCTACAATCCATGTTGAAAGAATTGTAAGATATTTTTTTCTAATTGTACCTTTTTTTACATCTTAATTTGACATAATAAATTAGTACACATAATATTATTTACAGACGTAAAACTAATGTATTATCTGGAACTGTCGCATTTAAGCTGTATGATACATACGGTCTGAATTCAGAAACTATAGCGGAACTGGCACAAATCGAATGTTTATACTTTGATGAAATTGATTTTGAAAAGCAACTTGATAATCGTAAATATCAGTCAAGGATTGGATTAGACAAACATAGTACTGTAATTACTAAAGAATCTTTAGGAATACTTAAAAAAAATCATGTACCTAAGACAGATGATTCATTCAAGTATAATTATACGTATAATGGAAATACCTACGAATTTCCAGTACTTAATAGTAAACTCATTGGAATTATTGTCAACGGTAATATTAAAATAAATTATGTACATTTTTATCATATATTCCAATTATTTAACTGCTTATATCATTCAACTCTAAAATTGGATTTATGTTGTATATCGTAGGTGAATTAGTTGCAAGTAAAAATTATTCCGATATAAAAACTAATAATACTAATAATAAAACAGTTGTAAATATCGATGAAATATTAAATAGTACAGATAAGATTGGAATTATTTTGGACAAGACTATATGTTATTCATTAGAAGGTGGCCAAATTTCAGATAAAGGGAATATTCGTATTAAGAATCTACTTTTTAATGTAGACAATGTTAGAAAAGTAAATAGCTATGTGATTCATTCTGGATATTTTGCTAAAACAGATTTACCGTAAGTGTCTCATATTTTTTACATTTAGATATATTTAAATAATTATAAAACTCATTTTAATTATTTTTTAATTATCTTTTAATTGTAAAAAGTTCATAATCAATACACAAATCTGTTTTCAAGTATATCGGAGCTGCATTTACAAATAGACGATGATTGTCTAGTCAATATAGAATCAAATATTCGTATTGGAGCGATGAAACATCATACAGCAGCACATTTATTGAATGCAGCCTTAAAACAAGTTATGCAAATAATTTATCAACGTGGATGTACAGTCGATATGGATAGTTTAAAATTTCAATTTAATTCGTTAGGCGAACAACTTACATTAGAACAAATGGAGACAATAGAAGATTGTATTAATAATGTCATACAGTCTCGTGCTATAACGACTGTGCAAACTGTGAATTCGCTTGAATTATTAAAGCAAAATGATGTTATGTTACTTCCAGGAGAGATATATCCTTACACAGACATTAAAATCATTGAAATTAATACTGATGATTTGAAAGCAAAGTTAGTGAATCTGAATTTTAAACATCAAATTTTCTAAACTAGACTTTACGTTAATATCAATTATGTATTTTTAGGGAAGCGTGTTGCGGTACGCATGTACATAATACTGATGTACTGCAACATTTCTGCTTTTTAACATATACCTCAAAAGGAGTAACAAAACGCATTGTTAAGGCTGTTGTTGGTCCGGGAGCTTTACATATGAAACAAGCTGGTGAAAATATATGTCAGAGGATTGCAGAGCTAGAATATGTTTTACGAAGTGGCAAATTCATATATGAGCTATTTAATACAGAATTAAATCGAATAAAACAAGAAATTAATGCTCAGGATATACAAGTACCATTACCTTACTTGATTAAAGAGAAATGTTTGACACAGCTGGAGAATTTGAGCAAGATAGCATGGCTGCGAGAGAAAGAAATTGAAAAGTATGTGTAATATTATATATGTATACATGAGTAATCTATTTAATTCTGAATATTTAATAATGATTTTTAATAGAGATTCTATAACTCATGAAATCATTGATGCCACGGATTCATCATCTTGTTTTATTGTGTATTGTCTGAATAAAAATCCCACATATTTGTCATTGCATGAAGTTGTATCTCTCTTTTCTGAGATGCCAATTTTAATTCTATCATGTACAAATGGATTCGTAAAAGCAAGATGTTCCATGCCACAGGTATATTTTATTCATATGTTTATAAGTATACATTTCAATATAAATCATAACAATATGATAAATGGAATTTATATATATATCAAAATGTAAACAATGTAAATAAACTCTTATTATTGTGTTTAGGAAATAGCTTCTAGTGCATTTAATGCACAAACTTGGATGAATATCATCCTTCAAATTTTTAATGCAGAATATGGATCTATCAAGGGATTCAAACCTATGTTGGTCGCAAGTATGAAATCTACAAAAGTATCACAGAATTTTCAGATACGTATGGAAGAAGCAATTACAGAAGCTACCAAATTTGCATCTGCGCATGTAAAAAAAATTGAGCTCACTAATAATAAAAATCAATGAACGATTTATTTTTATACTGCATTTTATCTCTTCACTCTTTCTATTTGAATGGATATATAATTTAGGATATATAATTTAGCGTAGTATCTAAATAAATTAGTCTTTGTTTATCTATTTATACTTTTCATTTGTTATAAAGTAACATCAACAAATATATAAAAAAGTTTTAGCTAGGACATTGTACATGTTTCGCATAAAATTGCTTCAGCGCAGACCATTGTGCTGTATGAAGCAATATATGTGGCCTCTTCGTTCGCATGTAATTAACCGCTTCTTCAGGAGTCCAATTATTTTTCTAGAAAAACGAAAAAAAATATTTCACCACCAATGACTAAAAGTCTCTTAGTTTTGCATTAAAATCATGCCATATGATCTCACTGTTATTAAATAGCATGCGACCAATGTTGCACTTCTTGTTCTTCCTGCTTTACAATGAACATAAACTGTGCCATATTGGTTGTGATTATTGTCGTAACCTGGATTATCTAATTTTTTATCTGATACATTGCGGAATTTATTAATAAAATTTACACCGTCCTGTAATTTTTCCTGCGAAGGTGCTTGAAAGATGTCTACTGTAGACAACTGTAAAAATTCTATGTTATACCTGCGCCATTCCTAGATGGAGAAAAAAAGTATTATTATACAAGTATATGTTTCTATTTTGCTAACTTTCATATTAATTCACTTTCCAAATTTAAATTTTATTTAACCGCGTACCTTTTTCGCGTTTGATACTAAAGACAATTCATAATCTTCATTCATAGACACAACAGCTTTTATATTTTCATCGTCTATCAACTGAAAGAAAAAAGAACAGAAGTGTAAAATATAAATTGTATATAACACTACTTGAATATTTGTAACTTAGTGATTACGCATGAACTTTATTTGTTTAAATAATTAATATATTTCTGACATATTCTTAATGTATATTATTACACAGAAGAATAGGTCCATTATATTATAGACTAAAATTAAAAATTATTTTGAAACTAAAACATTAAATATTGTAATAATGTATGTTTTATGACATTATTAAAAAATAAATGCAGATAAAATAAGATAATATAAGAAAGATATAAAATAAAAAACTATGGAGGCATAAATGCAAGATATTACTGTGATTTTCTATAATATATATAAAATATTTTATTGATTTATAATTTGTTATTATAAAAATAAATTTACAAAATCATACCTGTTTAGTTGTTCGTCGAAGTGGTAAGGCGCCCAATATAACAGTCTCGTCTATTCTATCGTACCAATTCCGAGTCGTAATTTTTTCCATAACAATGTTATAAAGCAAGGTTGGATAAAACGTTACCCTCGCAAACATTTTTGCTAAAAATCAATTTCGAGAGAAGCGTTAGCTCGAATGATGATTCAAGTGCCTTTGAATTTGAAAAATTTAAAGAAAGTTCGTGATTGCAGGCTTGAGATTCCCCACGATATTGATATAACGATAAATCTTTTAAATAGGACAATCTTTTAAATAGGATTTAATTGCTCGATTATTTTATATCATAATAATATAGTGGAATATGTTCCCGTGTAGATTTTAAAGGTAACACAATGAAAACATATGGAAAACATATGAAAGAAGCCTTTCAGGTGTAGTAAACGGTTGTCCTACTTTTGCGGAAAGCAGTTACAGAAAGTAACAGAACTATAAAACTGGTGGGGACAATATCTGATGCAATTATACTCTTTTTTTATCTAAGGATTACTTTACATTTTAATATATTTATCAGCTTTTTAATTTATAAAAAGAATTTATGAAAAGAATTTTTTTTACATCATATACAAGATATTCACAACAAAATAAAATTCAGTATCTTAATAATAATCGAATGTTATTCAATTTTATTTAAAAATAATGTGTAGCGGAAAGGTAACTTTTTTAAGGTTATTTTCTCATTTAGGATCAAATATCAGATGTCATGGAAAATTACGAAGATTTGTATTTGATTAAAAACTATTTCTATAAATAAATACACAATATTTACACAGCAATTATTATTACGCTAAATTAACATTGCAATTTTGTGAGGTCTCTAGTAAATCTATATCTAAACAATAGGATCCAAAGTCTCCTTTCCTAAATAAACTAATGAAATAGTCTGCTGCGAATTTTAAATCAGGCATAACTTGTTTTTGATTGTTGTAAGTTTTTATTTTCACGGTTTTTTCCAACTTTGCAGCAATAAATGTGAGTACATATGACACATTATCATTTGCTTCTGGCAAACCTAATTTCTCTACATATTCAAATCTGCCATTTTTATTCAGCCAATATAATAGGTAATCTGCAAGCAGATGCGATCCTGCTACATGATCTTGCAGACATCCCACTAAAGCCAGCTTAAAGCCAGTATGAATGTCATTAATGGAAGGAGCTAGGATACCTGGAGTATCAATTAGATATACTACAGGTTCCTCTGATATTTTTATATGAGTCATTACGGCTCGAGTGATACCAGCCGTCGCACCAACAGGAGTAGCTTTGCCCGAAAGACGAAGATGATTGTTTCTCAAACAATTAATCAGAGAGGATTTTCCAACATTGGGTACACCAATGACCATCATGGAGTAAGACTCTTCTTTCATTCTATTGTAACGTTGTGAATTTAATATCAACTTCTTGGCTAAAGGCAAAATCTGCTTCATGCCTTTGCAATGTTGATTTTTCAGATTTGTAAAGATTATGTTGGACAGTCCTTCTCTATTCAACATAGAGACTATACTGTCTGTGCATGTCGTATCAGCTAGATCTTTTTTGCTTAATACAAGTATATGTGGCTTCAAGCCGGTCAAAGTTCTGCTAAAGTCTGCATAACGTCCGGAGATTGGTACCCGAGCGTCGTGAACTTCTAGAATGCAATCGATATTTTTCAATCGCTGCTGCATCTGTCTTAGACCCTTCGTCATATGCCCTGGGAACCATCGCAACACCTTTGGCGACATGAACTTTTGTCGCAGATTGGCGATTACTTTACCTCCAGTGTTTGTCATGGTTTCAGTGTACTTTTGCTAAGTCCTCAAACGATAATCCCTTCTGATAAATTCTAAAACATGGGAAGATACGATCTGTTAAAATCAAGGACTTGTGAACATTCATTGCGAAGAACAGAATAATGTATTTTGTTCAGATACCTAGAAAGCCTGTTTAAAATTCGTCTCAAAAAATATGTATCATAATTCAAACATTGACATTAATGCAATGATATAATAAATTGTATGACAATAAGTAGCCGGAGCACGAAAAGCTAAGCGAGATAAATGCCAGCAAGTAGGTTATCGCGGGATTTTTTTTATGGCTGTTCAAAAGCAGAGTAACGAGACGCGGGAGCCGTGCAAACATTCGTTTCCATGAAAGCCTATAAATTTCTATATATTTCAAATAGTAACTAATAAATTATAACAGAGAATAAGTGTGCTATAATTCAAAATTTATATCTTTTCTGTTCTTTTTATGTAGACATAAAAAATCTTTGAAATTAAAAAAAGAAACAAAACTTGAGCAATGATTTTTCTTCTCGAAATATATATATTTTATATAAATACATAATTTATAAAATTACAGAAAAAAAGGAGGATTATACGAAACAAAAATATGATATTTATCAGATACAAAATATAAAATGCAACAAATATAATAATATAATTTCATGTTGAAGCTTGGCTTTCATTCATAGTATCAAAAAGATCACGTGATCAATATTCTCCAATGATTAAGCATTTTTCAATTTTCATGTGGCCTTTTGAAAAGGCATCTTAATAAATAATAATAATAATAGGAAATGCCACATTGATTTAGTTGACTTCAGCTTCTACTAGAGGCGCTTTTTTCAATGTCTCGTTCATAATATGAAAGATTGGTCCTAATCCACCTCCTCCAATTTCCATCCTGTTTGGAAACGTGAGAACGTGGTGTCACACAACGATTAAAGAAACGATTTTTCGAAATCTCCAACAAAAATGGCTATGCACATACCGAAGGCGCCTGGCGTGGCGCAGATGCTCAAAGATGGGGCTCGCGTAAGTGACATTTCATTTCACGATTATCGTGTGCATGCGATGAACCGGCTCGCGATTCCATTGACGACGCTCGCTTCCGGAGGATACACGAGGAAGGGATCGGTTCACGTTCTTGCCTTTTATGGATATTTTAAGAATTCGGAGTACTTGGAGTACTCTTCAATATGAGCAAAGGACGACTTTTATTAAACGATACCTATGTCTTATTTCAGAAAATCAAACTGAATAATATATTGAGAATGAATCACTTTTGTATGTGTATGCGTTTGTATACATTGTTAAGGCTTTTAAAAATTTATACAAGTTTTATATGCATAGAAAAATGAAGATTTTAACTTTTTGCATTGTTATGCCTTGTTTTAGAAAATTAAATTTGAATAAAATATTAAGAATAAGTTATTTGAGTGTGACATCAACATTTTTTAGGATGCTATTTCACGACAAACGTATGTAGAACAGAGAGATCCTTGGATCTCTCTATCCCATAGCCAATCAACAGGCTTGAAAAATTTGTCGTGTGATAAAAACATACAAATGAATCATCACCCTTATATATATATATATATATAAGAATTAAGTCAAGATGGAAAATTTAATTTTTTTTACATATTAAATTAGCTTGGCCATTTGATTTTGATAAATTTGTTAATTTATGTTTTTAGTACTTTTCGGGTCTCGAAGAAGCAGTCTACAGGAATATTACAGCTTGCAAACAATTTGCTGATACTGTAAGAAGTGCATACGGCCCTAATGGCATGAATAAAATGGTCATTAATCATATTGAGAAACTGTTTGTAACAAATGACGCAGTAACAATTGTCAATGAATTAGAAGTGGAGCATCCAGCTGCCAAGTTATTAGTCTTGGCATCAAAAATGCAAGAAGCTGAAGTAGGAGATGGAACAAATTTCGTTATCATCTTTGCTGGAGAATTGCTTCATGCAGCAGAAGGATTGCTTCGTTTAGTATGTTGTTTTATAATATTTAATTACATTGATGTACCAGTAAAGTATATACTTTTTTATTTAAAATATAAAATATTTTTCCAGAAATGTGATAAATAATGCATTACATTAATAGAAATAAATTATATTTTAATTTTTTTTATTACAGGGTATTACAACTTCAGAGATTATTGAAGGTTATGAGAATGTCTTGAATAAAGCACTTGAAATCTTACCGACTCTAATTGTTCATGAAGTAAAAGATGTACGAAATGAAGAACAAGTGAAGAAAGGAATTAGGAGCACTATCATGAGTAAACAGTATGGAAATGAGGATATCCTTGCTTCTCTCGTCATCAAGGCTTGTATCTCTATTTTGCCAGAGAAGACAACATTTAACGTCGACAACATACGAGTTTGCAAAATACTCGGGGGTGGTTTAAGTAACTCCCAAGTAATGCAAGGCATGGTATTTAAGCGTCAAGTGGAAGGAGACATCACAAAGCAAACCGAAGCAAAGATTGCGGTTTACACTTGCGCTGTGGACATCATTCAGACTGAGACCAAAGGTACAGTGCTGATTAAAACAGCTGATGAGCTATTGAAATTTTCGCGTGGTGAGGAATCGTTGTTAGAAAACCAGATCAAGGCAATCGCTTATAGCGGCGCCAAAGTAGTTGTGTCCGGTGGAAAATTTGGCAACATGGCTCTGCACTATATGAACAAATACAATCTGATGGCTGTTCGTATCCCGAGTAAATTCGACATCAGACGACTTTGCAAGACCGTCGGTGCTACCGCGCTGTCAAAACTGGTAAATTTTGGCTCTGATTTCTCAATTCCGCTAGACATTTTAGTATCTTGCATCTGATATACAATTATAGATCTATTTTCTATAGCTTAATTAGTGTACTTTTGGAATTTAAAATGAAATAAATATGTGTCTGATATTTGATAAAAATAAGAAAATTTAAGGCTGGTATTTACAATCTGTTCTTATTTCAAGACCGACATCTTAAGATGCTAATATGATCTTGTGATAAAGTAATGATATCTGAAAATTATATTTAAGACTCTTCATTATAAGAACCTATCATGAGTATTGACGTTAGTCCAATATAGTGCCAAAATAAAAAATAGATCTAATGTTTTAGAATAAGCTTTATAATAATCAATCAATAATATATCAATAATTTATTTTAAAGGTACCTCCGACGAAAGAAGAGTTGGGATATGCCGATACGGTATACATAGACGAATTGGGAGACACTATAGTGGTAGTGTTTAAACTGGAGGGAAAAGAGAGTCGCGTCAGCACCGTGCTTGTGCGTGGCTCGACCGAGAATTATATGGACGATATTGAGCGCGCAATTGATGATGGTGTTAACACCTTCAAAGGCATTACGAAAGACGGTAGATTTGTTCCTGGTGCAGGTGCTATGGAGATCGAGCTTGCTGCACAATTGGCGGCGTATGCGGATACGCTACCCGGTCTCGAGCAGTATGCCGCACGCAAATTCGCCACTGCCTTAGAGATATTCCCGAAAACGCTGGCCGAGAGCAGCGGTATACGCGCGTCCGAACTTGTATCAAAGTTATATGCAGCACACAAGGAAGGAAAGAAGAACTACGGTTTTGATATCGATGTATGTCTCTCTTTCTCTCTCTCTCTTTCCCTCTTCCTCCCTCTCTTCTATTTGAATTCTTATAGTGATCTTAGGATTGTCTTAAAATCTAAGACGTTTATATGGATAATTACTTCAATTCTATATTTTTGTTCCAGGGTGAGAGCGCAGCTTTGATCGATACCATCGAAGCCGGAATCTTGGATTTGTATCTGACAAAGCAATGGGCGATCAAATATGCGGTCGGTGCGGCGTGTGCGGTTCTCAAAGTAGACCAAATCATTATGGCAAAGCGAGCGGGCGGTCCGAAAGTTCCAGCGGGAGGCGTTCGCGAAGAAGACGATTAATAAGTGAACGAATCGACAGCATAATTGCAAACTTTCATATGTCTTATTAACATATTATTAGTTTCTGAAAAAGTCATTGGAATAGAACGAATAAAAAATAAACACCGTGTCTCTGCTTAATTCGCCTAATTAAAAAGGAAAGAAATGTACTTTCTATTGCATGTTTGCTCATTTCTGGAGGTGGACAAAAACTTCTATAATTTTATATTTTCCAACTGTTGAACTTCAAATTATATTAATTTTATATTGTATTAATTTAAGATTCAACAGATGTACTGG
>Ga0157362_1001493_pt1 | contig 10032 bp, 11 predicted proteins | sample AttlaeALBM3_FD_111480 | JGI IMG/M metagenome (GOLD analysis project Ga0157362, IMG submission 111480) | Fungus gardens microbial communities from leaf cutter ant in Ribeirão Preto, State of São Paulo, Brazil - Atta laevigata ALBM3 | ecosystem: Host-associated > Fungi > Mycelium > Unclassified ... | reverse complement strand
TGATTGGGTTCTGGAGCAGTTGGAAGTTAACCCAAATTTCGCCAAACAAATCATCTTTAGCGATGAGACCCATTTTTGGATGAATAGATATGTAAACAAGCAAAATTGTCGAATTTGGGACGATATCAATCCACGCGAGGTACATCAGCTCCAAATGCAGAGAAAGTCACTGTTTGGTGCGGATTTTGATCTGGCGAAATCATCGGTCCGTACTTCTTCCAAAACGAAGCGGGCGTGGTTATTGCCATAACCATCAACGGCGAGCGCTATAGATCGAAGATAAGCAATTTCTTTCTAAAATGGATGATATGAATACCGATAACATGTGGTTCTAACAGGATGGAACTACACGCTACGTGCCACACACCGCATGCCACGATGGACATTCTGCACGAGCAATTTGAGGGCATGGTTATCTCGCGCGGCGGTGACGTGAATTGGCCGAGATCGTGCAATTGAACATGCCTTTAGACTTCTTCCTTTAGGGCTAATCTTAAATCGCAGGTCTATACGAATAAACCGCAAATAATTGATACTCTCAAAGTCAACATAACAAACACCATCCAGCAAATTCAGCCAGATTTATGAGAGAAAGTCATCGAAAATTGGACCGCCCGAATACGTTCACCAAGCGAAGCCGCGGCGGACATTTGAGCGACGTTATATTCCACTTAATGCCATAAAATATTCTTTCAAAAAAAAAAAAAATTGAATAGATATCTCATAACTTGTTTTATTTACATTTAAAAATCGAGTGTCCTTATTGAAAGACCTTTTATAATTAAAACTTTTTGTTGATACATTTTTTCATTAATTTCTTTGATTCTGCGTTTGTAAATATGCATGCGTGTGTGCATGCGTGGGGTAGAAGGGAAAAGAAAGAGGGTATTAAAAAAGAGAAGGTTCATAGGGGAGCAGTATAATCGGGAAGAGTGGGATGAAGGAAGATACAGGGATCGAAAAAAGGTAGTCAGCTCCTTCTATACGTGCTCTGTTAGTGGCATACTAGTATAAAGAGTGTATAATAAATCAATTCATCAATATTATGAAAAAGGAAGGAGACTGAATCGGGAGAAATATAATTATTGATGAGCAATGTCAGTAGGAGGGATTGGTGGATAGAGGGATAGTTCGCATAAAGGCGAAGATATGGGAGAGAAAATGGGGAAGAGATCATCGGAAAGGAGAGATAGTTATAAAGTCCTTAAGAATGTGCGAAGAGAGAAAATATGATATTTCTGTTTCTGGCATAAACTGAGGTGAGATAATTCGATGGGGTTCGGCTTAATTTTCCTCGAATGTTGAAATTATAAATGGGTGGACACGAGCGATCGATGGGGAGCGGAATTATTGCAAGAACGCACTGCAATGATTTTTTATATTCTATTACGAAAGAACTCGGAAAGGACAAAAGAAAAAGAATAATGAAATAAAACAGTGTAAAAAAGGAAGACCGGAGAATAGCAAAATGCAGACTTACTACTGAGCTGATTCGGTCTCAGTAAAAGAGATGGGCCCTTATCGGCGGATTTTGCAGGTTTATAAATGAGCTTGTGATCAGGAGTCCGAGCTTGATGATTTCCTCTAACCTGACTCTAAGTCTTTAAATCTCGATGGCCAAGTACGCGAGTTTAATAGAATTTTTCTCGCATTGATTCTGAGTCTGAGTTTTCTAAATCTTGTTAGATCTTGATAAAAGTAAAATTCGGGGAGCTACGTGTTGGAGAAAATTTAGAAAAAAGACCGCTGAATCCCAAGAAACCGGGGTTTTTATAGTAATCTGCCCTGATTAACATTAATTAGCAGATAAGTTCGTCAATTAGATAGTGGAACCTTTTTTTTATCCTTTCGATTGATCAAGATTCGGAATACACTTGAGGAAGGAAAGGGAGGATATTGACGGGAATCTGTAGCGTATGAAAGTATCATCCTTAATTTTATGATCTTGAAATTTATGAGAAAAGCGCACATGCAGTGTCGATACTGGACCACTAAATATTCTTCTGAACGTCATATCTTAGATTTTATGGTAATGGACTCGTGAGAATCGTCTGCGATTTGACCGTTAGAAAGTATCTTGGCGCCGATCTTAGAGCTCATTCAACGATACAGTTTTTTAACTGTTTCGATAATTTCACCGAATCGATAAATCGGACCGAATCGAATATTGCGTTTAGATGATATGATAATTTCGCTATACGTCCATTCTCCCATATATCCAATGAATTCGACTCAGTTCGCTCTTTTCCAAGCTGATGTGAATACATGTATCATTACTTATTGGCATTATCGTCATAAAAAAATTAACAGAAATTATTGGATATATCCAATTGTAAGTGAAAGATCTTGTTTGGGATTGTATCGGACACTTATGTGCCAATTGAGGATAGATGAAATAAAATTTTTCAATTCGAATGTCCACACTTACTTTTGATTACTTGTTAAGAAGAGTGGAAAGTTCTTTGATAGACAAAATACAACTATAAGAAGAAGCATTAGTCCTGAAGAAAAATTAATGATATGTCTAAGGTAAGTTTTTTAATTGAATTTTTTACTAAATACTAAACATTATAGACATGCATTGTCATGATGTTGTGCAAGAGAGGCGCTGTAAAAGCCAATCGACATCATAGAAAAAGCGACAATAATTAAATCTCTTTTTTAGAATAGGATTTTTTAGAAATTGATAAATACTAATCATAAAATACAACACACACAATAAGATAGAATTTTACTTATTATAAAAAAATTATCATCATACTTAATGTCATTAACTTATTGTTATTAGTCATAATCATACTTATTGTCATTAGTTATGATCATTTATTAACATAAAAACAGAAAATTAGAAATTTTGTAGACCCAGGTTTACAACAAAATGATCAGATGCTTGGCTTGTAGTAGATATTGTGGGTAGTACTGCAAGCGATTTTACAGATTCCATTGGACTCATCATTGGTAATAGCATTGTATTTATTTGCGGCTGATTGTAATAAGCAGAATTTTGGCATTCGTAATAATCTTTATTTGGAATAGTGTGGTAGATTGTAAAATATTATTTGTTTCTTTCTTTTAAGATTTTGTAACAAATTTATAAATACCAGATTGAAATTCTAAAGTTTCATCATCATTAAATAATGACAAGAAAGGTAAAAGGTTTTCAAAAAATGATAAATGATAGTTCTCGTTATGATTTTCATTCTTTGACATTATTTGATGATCAATAAATTTTATCATTTTTGCATCTGATTCAGTCTTCACTTTCTTTTTCTTTATATACATATAACAATATCATCTTTATATCAACAATTACTCTTTTTGTTCACAGATTCTGAAATACTTTCACGTCTTACTGCAACTTGAACAATTTCGTCTTGATTCTTTATCTCAAAATTAGCATGGTCCGATTTATTTTCTTCGTTTTTATTATCATCAGTGCTTTCATGATAATCGTGTTTATAATTTTGTTCAAAAACGACATTTGTTCATGAAGCACGTATAGTTTTGAAGACTTGACAGACGAACTAGATTGTTTTTGCTCTTTATGTCTTTTCATAGATTTTGACCATAGAATCTTTGATATGTGTCTATTTTTTTAAGACAAGTTTACCTGAAATTTAAAAAATACGTTTACATTTTTGTTTCAGATGTGGCATCTGGATGTTCATTTACAGAACTTTATTACTACTATCGAGTGGGGGCTCAACAATTAGCAATACTATTGTAGAAGTAACACAAAGTATATGGAACACAAAGTATATGGAACACCTTGTACGAATTTATACTTTTACCAAATACACCTAATGAATGGGAACAAATATGAATTTCAAATAAAAGCCAATTTTTCTCACTGCATTGGCGCCGTTGACTAGCACATAAGAATAAAAAAAGAATCTGGTAGCGGTTCGATATATTTTAATTATAAATTATTTTTTAATTATATTATTAGCAGTTGTTGATTCGGATCATCAATTTAGATGGAATGGAAAAGATTGTGATTCTTCAGTTTTTAAGACAACAACATTTTGGAAAAAATTAACGGAAGGCACTTTAAAAATACTTAAATTTAAATGAATCCAAATGAACATTTGGAAATAAATATTCTTTTCGTGCTTGTCGGAGACGAAGGTTTTGCCTTACATGAAAATTTATTGAAATCTTTTGGAGGAACACATTTAGATAAGAAAAAATGAATATTCAATTATCGTTTAAAAAGATATACTATACCGAGTATGTTTTCGGTATATTAGCTAACAAATGGAGAATTTTTCATAGACCTTTGGACGTAAATGAGGAAACAACTGTTTGGGTAGTAAAAGTATGATATTACGTAATCTAATCAGAAAAAAAGATGGTTTCAATCTTAAAAATATTCGTCCAGAAGTAATCAATTTTGATAATATACCAAATGCACAAACAACGCGAGTAAGCTTATTTGTTAATTCAACTAGAACAATATTTGTTAATTATTTTGTGTCAGAAATTGGATCAGTTCCTTGACAATGAAGCTGGTATAAGACAATATAGGACACAATTGCAATTGTTACAATTATTTTGAGATGAAATAAATAAATAAAAACTTACCAAATTCTTGTTTTTCTTTTTGTTCTTTTTCCTCGAAATCTTTCATTAATATTGCACATATCTCCTTCCATGCAGATTCTTTTATCTTTATAAATTTTTATCTTTATAAATGTTCAACGTTTTATCCCATATAACCTTTCTTCTATTAAACTTATCAAAAGTATTTATTTCTTCCATTAGAAATACATATGTACAAGCACGACTAACTGAGAGCCCTGCGTAAAACATCTAACTAAGGTGCTGCGTACTACGGACAGAAAAACTGAAACTTCGATAGAAAAATCGTATTGTCTGAACGCGCCATTGATGACCGATTCGGTTATTTTACCGTATATAGTTTGCAGTGACAAGACCGAACATCATTTTTAATCGATTCAGTAATTTTTCCGCGGTCGATAACCGTGTAAATATTCCCACATAAAATGTATTGCCACTGTAGAGCACGACAAAAAAACCGATTCGATAAAACGACGATTCGGCGAAAAATTGTATCATGTAAACGAATTCTAACGCTTCCAAATGACATTTTTATAGTTATTTATTATTTTCTTTTAATCGCGGTGTTCAAGAAGGGCATTTTCGGTGTCTCGTTTAGTTTCTCTCTGTTCGTGTATATGCCTGATTTTTAATTTATCTTAGTTAACATTTACGAGGAGATACTGAAGTCTTTGCTTTTAATCGTCATCGAAAAAGAAAATTTTTAGCGCGCGCACGCTTTTTAAGCTGTAACAGCTCAATTTTATTTGTTAGTAACAATTGTCTTTCTATCTTAACAGAGCTCCACGAAAAAAAAGAGTCGTGGAAGTGCGTTGGACGTAACAGTCGCTTCGCGTGAAAATCGTTTCCTTAGCAGGGGAAGGTGGGGTGAAAATCGTTTTTCATAGAAAGTTTTTTTTTTGAATTCATTCACTTTATATCTCTTTCTCTGTTTAAAGTTATTTGACTCTTCATGTAAAGCAGGGAAATTGCTTTGACTGTTACTAATTTTTTAACGAATAATGAGCGACGGTTAAAACTTGTTAGAGGTTACTCAGAGTCATAATCTTAACAATATATGTCAAAGTCAATGGGAGGAGAGTTCCCTTTCGGTATAATTATCTAAAAAAGTTATATTTTTCTTATTGTATATCAAAAAGATATAGCATGACAATGTTAAATTTATTAATTAAAAATTGCTATTATTCATCTTTTAAATATGGATTGCTTTTTAAGGTATCAAGATATTTAAAAAATATCTTTGAGATATCTCTAAATATGAATATCTCTGAAAAATATCTTAAACTATTGCATAAGATCTTTTAAGATCCTAAAAGATATCTTTTCGTAAGAAATGCAAGATATCGCAAGATGTGATGAGAAATTCTTTTAGAAATCTGCATAATATCTTCTTGTCTGTATCGATAGATTGTGGGTACATTCTTTTTTACGTATGATGTATACGATATCATTTATCCTGTTTATGTTTCGATGAATGACAAGAATAAATAATACATTACATACGCGTAAAACGAAATACATAGTTAACGGGGAAAAAAATTCATTCGATCTATAAAAATTTTTGATAGATTTAATAGAATGGAATTAATCATAGTCATCCCGCTAATAAGAATTTTGATTTATTTGTTTTTGAATAGATACAATAGCTGATAGAATCTATCAGATTTCCAATTCAACTAAATTAATTCAACTAAATTTTTTTTCAGTGTATAAATATATCTTTAAATTATATGTTATACAGAATATTCCTGAGTTAAATCGCCAAACTTAAAATACGAATTCAAAATCTCAAAATAAAATTTTTTTTCTGGACATATGCCCTCAAGCTTCATTCAAGTTTACTTGTCAAATTCACATGTTTATTTCTAAAATTATATAGAGCTGTAGGAAAAAATAATTGAAATATCTCTTGTTTTTATTGTGAATTTCGAAAATTATTGATAGGTTTTTTGTTCGCAAAACTCGTTGTAGCTCGTAGTTCGTAATTGTAGTTCGTTGAATGCTTTTGTAGAATAAACTTATAATCATGCCTCGTACATATTTTAATCGGCATTTAAACATGCCGATATGGTATATTTATATAGGTTTGATGGAAATGTTCGTCGTGAAAACGCGATTTTCGAACAGAAGATTGTCAAATAAATCAATATTCTCTTTAATATTTTAATATTCTCTTTAATATTTTAACTAAAGGAACTGGGTTTGTTAATATGATTCTCTGGGCTGATGGAGTTTATGCATCACTGCAAAATGAAAGAACAAGGATAGAGTTCTGAAAAAGTGAATACCCCGATTTTCTTGTCGATTGACATACGAATACTACTGTATTTTGATGTCCAATTTACGAATTGTCCGATTTACGAATATGATAATGAAATTGCTGACAAGGTCATTTTCAAAGTCACGTATATTTTAAAAAATAATTTTTTTTCACATTTTTCGCGCAGTTCACGTGAAAAGTCGTGCACCTCTAAAAACAAGGAGGGAAATGAAGTGGGAATCGCTTCGCGTGGAAGGATTTGAGCACAAGAATTGTCGTAATACTTAGATTTAAATTGTAGACGTAAGTAACGCAAGCTTTGGCGTATGACGTATAACGACTTATTGCCGTGTCTCCAAGAGATACTTTTCACATGAAAAGTCGTAAAGAAATTATCCTATCTATCTTTCAGCATGACAGTACTGATAAGCATGCTGAGTAGTAACACTTAGCCAGATTGCGCAGCAAACGACCAAAATGTTGAAAATGTTGAAAATGTTGATAATATTCATGATCATTTATAATCAACACACTAAAATAGTAGTAAAACAGTAGTATACCAATCGCCAATAAAATAATCGAAATATTCGCCTATTCTGAACTACTCCGGAATTTCACCAACAGTCATACGGAAGACACTTTCAGCCGATTGACATCATTCATGCCACTTTTAACCAGTTCAGCATTTATTACCGGCTAATATGTTGTGCAGGAGAGCATTTTGCGATTTTGATTTTTAAATAGATAACCCACAATTTCCCAAAACATTTTGTGGACAGTTGCGGTCATATTTATCAAGCAAGGTATTCTCAATCAAAGTAATAGTCATGTTTAGTCACATAAGAATTTTCGAACAATCAATGAATAACATTTCCAACACAATTTCCAATGTAATGTATGGTTAGGAATAATGGGCAATATTTTAATTGAATCTTTTCCATTTTCTACCAGCTCGCTTAAATGCGAATGAATTTCTCATGTTTTTAAACAATGAATTTTATGACCTTTTGGAAAACATTCTTTTGATTATGAGAATGAATTCCTGGTTTCAATTGGATGATAGTCCCGCTCACTGTGCTGGAGATCCATGACAGTAGCTTAATTCATTTTCTCGGAAGATGGATCGGTCGTGCTGGGATGCGACCTGTGACTTGGCCTCCGCGTTCATCGGATTTAACACCATTGGATTTTTGGGATATTCTGAAGCAAAAGTGTATATAATGCGTGTTAGTGATCTTTATTCATTAAAACGAAGAATTGTACAAATGTGCGAAGAAATTACAGATGCACGATGTCAGTTAGCCACTCGTTTTCTCATCGATAGAGATAATGCTTGTTTCTGGGCTGAAAGTCATCATTTTGAACAAAATATTTAATAATTAAATTTTTATTATTTGTAAAGCAATAAAGAGGATATACCTTATTTTGACATTATTTCGATATTCCTATAATTCTGTAACTTCAGAAATAAATATCTCTTGAACGAAGCATTTGCAAGCATACATTCAGAGGAAAATTTTTATTTGTTTTGAGATTCTGAATTCATATTTCCTGAATTCATATTTAAGTTTGCGATTTAATCCGGGAACACTTTATATAAAAAAATTATCGAATATATAATACTATCATACCGCTTAAATTTCGTGCGCTCAGATAGAATAACTGTCAATTATAACTGTCAACTATGCCTATCCCTATTAATGTGCTTTTGTATTTCGATAAGTCATAAAGAAAATTAGCATGAATAAATAAGAAAAAAAATTTTTTTTTGTTAAGTTAAATTATTAATGCATACGATACCCTCCCCCCCCGAAGATAATATTTTATTTCTTGAGTTTTAAAGTATTTTTAATATTTTTCGTAAGATATGAGGAATTTATATGAATCCAGTAATGCCGTTAAATTTTAAGCTTGTCCCTATTAATGTGGCCTGTATTGGAGTTAAGAATGTTGTGTTATGAGTGTACATTGAAATAAATATAATTGCAATAATGATTTATATAATATTATATAATATTATATAATATTATATAATATTAACTTAAACAATTAGCTTAAATTACCTGTTTTAATTATCTGTTAAAATGAGTCAAATATGGATAGGCACACAAATTGGGGCACATTAATAGGACCATAGCCGTTTGGAGGATTAATAGAGTTACTAATAGAGACAAAAACATGTTTTCTATTTTTGTCAAAAACATTATAAAGTACTAACATTTTTTAGATTAAAGAAATATTATAAGAAAAAGAAATAGTTAAAAAAACCGATATTAATTGTAAGCAAATAAAATTAAAGCTATAATATTTAATAATTAATTCAATAATAAATAAATTGATTAAAAGGCACATTAATAGGAACAGTTATTCTATGTTCGACATTTTCCAATATTATGCTTGTCACGTGAAATTTATGCAATATAATTCGCTAATTTTATAATTCAAAAACTTATATAAAAATTTTTCCTTTAAATAAGAGATTTTATAGACAGGTTTTTGATTCTCCTATATGGGCTCTCCATTGTCACCGATCATAGCAAATATAGTTATGGAAGATTTAGAAGAAAAAGCGTTTTCAATTATTACCGTGTTGTTTACTTTTTTTTTAGATATATATTTTAGATATATATTTTAGATATATTTTTATTTTAGATATATAGATGATATATTACTCGCTGCTCCTCCAGACAGTTTAAAGAAGTTATAGAATATTAGATAGTTATAGAATATTAGAAATTTTTAACTCATTCCATGAACATCTTCAATTCGCTTGAAATTGGCAATGACAATAGTCTAAATTTTTTAGATGTGAGCCTTATTGTTGACGAGCATAGAATTATATTTGACACATATAAAAAAAAAATTACATTTTCTGAAAGATATCTTAATTTCCATTCACAACATCCTGTCTGTCATAAAAGAGATATAATTTTTAGTTTATTTGACAAAATTTCTTTATCCCACCCGAAATCCCATTTTAAGAATATTATTGATATGATACAAGTTTTGTTAAGAAACGGATATCCACTTCCTTTTATATTCTCTTCAATTCAAATGAGAATTAAGTTCCATTCTAACAATAGAAAGATCATCAAAATCAAGTGAGAGATTATAATATTAGGTGTACAACTTTGCTTCCGCCGTTTTCCTATAGATGGCTTTAGCGGTAAGTGGTGGTCGAAATAAATAGA
>Ga0157362_1001491_pt1 | contig 10035 bp, 9 predicted proteins | sample AttlaeALBM3_FD_111480 | JGI IMG/M metagenome (GOLD analysis project Ga0157362, IMG submission 111480) | Fungus gardens microbial communities from leaf cutter ant in Ribeirão Preto, State of São Paulo, Brazil - Atta laevigata ALBM3 | ecosystem: Host-associated > Fungi > Mycelium > Unclassified ... | reverse complement strand
GTTCATACCACGGAGGTCTCACATTTCCGATTTGATCGTTCATGTATGGTGGTGGCATACCATCCAATTGGGCACCATGAAAAGAGTAATGTGGTGATGTGATACCTACATTAGATTGAAATACTGGAACGCTTGAGACTTGCATGTCATTATCCCTTAAAGAGAAAAATCATTGTTTATTAATTCCTATGATAATACATCGCAAAAACAAAAAAAGAATATTACCTTTGAACAGCTGCTCTACTTCCGGGTGAAGTAATAACAATAGGTTTATGTGGATTATTAGGGTCAAATAGCGTTCTCTGCTGTTGTTGCCCAGTTCCTTGTTGAGAAGTTGTAGCTATCTGATTAGGAGACGACTGACTAGTCTCGTTAGGCAAAATCAAGACACCCGGGGCATTACTATATCCCGTCGGAGATGATCGGTGTACTGTAGAATTTGAATTCACACTCGAAAGTGGAGCGGTATGGGAAGAAACTTTAGGAGTTTGTCTTCCGTCATCCGACTCGCAAGTCGATATCTTCCTACCTGTTCTCCAATCTTCATCTAAGTATCTATCAGTTCTGGAATAAGATATTTGCAATATAATAAGTTTTATACCTAAAAATTATATAATCTAAATTTTTTTAATAAATACCTGCGCCTGTGAAGCTCATCAAAATTTCTATAGCTGTTACTATAATTTCTGTCTTTACTCGATTCTCGGCTACGTTGAATGATATTACGTCTCCTGTGGTCATATCGCCTACTACTACTATTATTACTATTACTATTTTTTTGATTATTATTATAGTTATCATTCTCTCTATTCTGTTGATTTTTTTGACGTTCGCGGCTATTACCTCGTCCTTTATCTCGGCTACTGCCACTACAATAATTTAGAATATAATCTCGTTACAAAGAATTCTTCAACATTTGTGATTATTTTTTAAAAGATAAATGTAGATAAAAACAATTAAATTGCGCTTACCGATCAGCATCACGATGTTTATCACGTTTTTTTTTTTTACGTCGCCTATGACTCTCGCCCACAGCCTGACTTCGCAGCACACTTGTGCTTTCTCGTATGCTTAATATGGATGAACTACGACTCAAATGTTCCTGTTCTAACTTTTCATTTAATTCAACTTCTTCACTCCAATCCTAATATAATTATATATATTTATTATTCAATTCATTATTTTACATATCAATCAATGTACTTACAAATGTCTCAGATGTGGTATAAGATGATTTATTACACGACTCGTTTTTCGTGGAACTAAGATTCGTATTTTGTTGATTATTCTGCTTGTCCATATTCAAATTGTATTCATAGGCATTACTGGTGATTGTTCTTTGCCTTAATTAATAACAGCTATGTCATCGAGTGCATACAAAAGTATAAGTAAGGAGAAATGATTTTATAAATATTTAGTTACATGTTATTAGTGCGATCGTCTATTGGTGATATTGCGCTTCTGCGATGATTCTCAGGTGATCTGTGACCTCTGTTCGAATTTGATTGTGAAGTTGCAGGCGATGCAGATAAAGGTGGAGGTATCATTATGCTATCGGCACGACTTAAACTTTCTATACTTGTATACATAGTGCTATTGCTACCACGGCGATCATAAGACCTGTTATCCATGAATTTTGTAATATTTAACAGATGAAAGTTTCAACAAATAATGTTCATATAACTGTTTAAACGAAAAATTCAATATAATAATATATAATTGTACCGTATATTGTTTATGTATTCTTGGCTAGGAGTATGAGATCTGGAACTTGGAGCCGAATATTGGTCAGGTGTAACAGGCCTAAAAATACTACCGGTTGTACTATCAAATTCCTCGGGTCTAAGTCTACCTCTACCTCTGCTTCTCGTTGGAACAGTGTTAGTCCAATTAGATTGCGGGGATTGTAACAACCCAGATGGTGGCAGATTTTGCAATGTTTGTGAATGCTGCATAGATAATGGATAATTATAACTGGATAAACCCTGTTAGAATAGATATTATAATCCATATGTTAATTATAAATCATTATACTAGAAACCAATATTCGTAAAGTATAAAAAAAAATTAATCAGCATTAAACAAATTTTTACCTGAAATGTAATGCTGCTACCATTCCAGGAGTCCTCTGCGGACGTGCCTGGAGTGTTGCTAGGTAATGCATATCCATTATCAAGGAGATATTTTTTTTGTAATCGTGGTGGCAAGAGATCTAACTTGATATTTTTCGATAAAGTGTCTTTTGGATTGCGTCGACCTGACGGTGGCTTTCCTTGAAACTTATCCGAATGTCCAACAGGCTCTACACTGCGAGTGTCTCGCGTACGATTAAAATCATTCTGGTTGGTCAAAGATAAAGGTTCCGAGCCCTAATAATACGTAAAAAAAAATATTTTCCAGTAAGTTATATTCAGATTTTTGTATTATAATCTATAGTTATTATTGTAAAATCTTATTATTCAAATCACACAGACCTGTCTAACTTCACGTGAATTATCCTTTCGATTAGCACAGTTTCTAGCAGATGCCGGCGATTCGGTTCGCCAATAACGTTCTTCATTCTCATTTGCATGACGATGTCGACGATTGCCCGAATATCGTTTATTAGTGTCATCTCTACTTCTGCTTTCACTTTCATTGTCTCGCATAGTGTGACTACTCGTACGATTGCGATCGCTTTTGTGATTACGATTTGAATGTGAATCGCGATCATTACTCTCTTCTCTCTCTCGATCCCATGTAGTATGGCTGGGAGATCTAATAGAATTATCGATAGTTTATAAAATAATATAATTGTCGTATAACTTTTCTTATATGAGCTTCTTAAATCAATAAGGAAAAAGTCATAATTACTTTACCTGTTAATTCCATCCTGTTCAGCCAATGCTTCTTTCACTTTTTTTGGTACATATAGCAACTGTTCAGGTTTCCTATTTTTCTTTTTTGGATCGTTTCTACCTGCTCCTCCGCCAGAGTTGTTACTAGGACTTTGTACTGATTCGCTATTGCTGCTATTTCTATAGTTAATATGGATATTGTCCAATTTTTTAGCTACATTATCGATTTGTGATAGAGGTGGACTATTTTGTGCCTGATTTGCTCTATTAGGTTGAGAGTGTCTCGGATGATACTGGACGGAGGTCAATCTAGATTTTTCTTGTGAGCCATTTTCATTATCATATTCGTCAGCAGTGCTGTTAGATCTGTCCGACTTACGTAAAGGGCCGCTCCCTGGTCTGTATAAGGCCTGAGGTGCTCTATTTCCTCCGCCACGCATCTCTACCAATCTTTCTTTCTCTAATTTAGGAGTCTTTAATTCTGAAAATTGTTATCATGATAATATTCATTAAAAAATTCATGTTTGTCAATCAATTTCTTCATTACATTCACATAAATGTTTTATTCAAATATTTTATATATATGTATAGTTATCAATCATATATGAATTACTAAACTATTTCATAATTATATAATAATTTTAATACAAGAATATATACATATAAATTATATTTATACATACAATAACATATGTATCATAATAATTTCTTTTTTGTACTTTTTCAATATTTATATAGTTTAATATATTATAAAGACTGATTTGAACTGATAAAAATATTAAGCCAACATTCATGCATATAATTTCTTATTTAGATCCAGTTTCACAACTCATGGTTAACTCTTAACTAAGGTTCAACTTGTTTCTCATCTCTTTCCAATTCTAGAATTGGAAAAAGATAATGAATAAGTTGAATCTTGATTAAGAATTAATCATAAGTTGTGAAACTTTGATACATCATTATACATAAAATAACTGATCCTACAGCATCATTCTTTCTATAACACATTCTATAACACATTTGAAGATTATTCAAATCATATTAATATATACAGGAAGTTCAACTAAAAAGACATTAGGCAATGTTAAGCTTCTTTTTAACTGATTTCCTATACATCGTTCCTCTGTTTTTTTCCACGTTTCAGAAAAAAAGAGAAAAGATAAACTATATAAGAAGCTCAATACAGCTGAGCTAAAAAGAAAAGATCTAATGCATATTATACAGAATGTTTATACATAAAAGTAGACAAAGAAAAATCCAACAAACTTGTACACTTAATGTGTCTCACTCGTAGCTCAAAAGTTTTACATCTAAGGTCTATTCCTCTTCGGGTGCAACGAAGTCTCAACAATGATCTCGCGGAGCGAAATACTAACTTTTACGGAAGTATACGGAAGAGTACGGTTTATATATGTTGATATTCAACGACGCCGGAATTTATATTAAGGAACGTCTCTCTACGGATGAGAACAATCCTAATTGAAAACAAAACGTAAATCAACAGCACGGAGTCTGATTCATCGAGCGAGGCTCATTGCGATCGTTGGAATGAATCGTCGCGTCGCTTAAACGCCACAAAATAACGCGACATCGTAGTGTATGCCCAGCTCTGCTTGTAGGTTAGTTACGTATAGTGAGGTTAATTTCGCACGTCAGGCCGTCAAGACACGCGGAAAGATCGTGAATCGTGAGATTGGCCTGAAGTTATGTGCACGCGAGAATGCCAGCGATGGCGCGATGTCGTTCGATCGCTCCATACGCGAAATAATAACATTTTCGCCGAGATACCTTGTGAAATTTCTTCCCTGTTTCTGCGTCCTTTGTTGCGGTCCGCCATGTTGAAATGCAATCGCGTGAAGTCAAAATTTTTCTACCGCAGCGACGTCCGCGAACGTGAAGAACCGCGATTGAGATGTCGTGCCGCCTATTTTCGTCAGGAAACAAACATATCACGCCACCTATATATCTTTCTCTGTACGACAGTTAATTTATCAACTGTCAATAATGATATTACCGATGATATTAATTGTAGGTAAAATTTCACATTTACAAACTACATTTCAAAATATATTTTTTTTTCCGAAGAAAACTTTACTTGAAATATACAGTGTATATTTGCGTATATTATATTACATTAAATAAAATCTTTTTTTGGAGAAGATATTTTAGAATACAATTTTAAAAATAAGCTAAAAAAAATTAAATTTAATTAAATTAATTTTAATACAATTCATTTTAACTTTAATTGATTTAATGTAATATTTTGTCTTTCTTTATACAAATATTTTATCTAATTCTGCGAATTCTGTTTGACAGCATTTATTCATTATTTACGTCACAATTCACAATCGAGTTTAGTAGCATCCGTAATTGTTAACTGATGTTATAAAACTGAGATTAATTATCATTAGACGTCAATATATAGTTAATAATTACGGATGTTACTAAACAAAATTGATGATAACGTGTACATGCAGTCCAAAAGTCTTGTGTAATCTCTTAAATTTCAAAATTAAACAGGATTAAGGATCAAGAATTTAGCAAGATCGAACTAATGACTGCGTCTGACTTGTTCTGACTTATCAAATCAGCTCTGTGTGCCTACTAGCCTAGTGCGCGTGACAAAAAGATTAACGAATACTTCCAGAACGTTCGAACGTTCAAATCTTTCTTCCCGTACTTGACACAATGTCGAAATTCACGGATTCGCGCATCGCATCGCTTCGGTATTCGCGGATCTTAGCGTCCGCTCGTCTGGTTGAACGTTATCTAGACGTGGTGGCCGAGACGAGGATTTCGGGGAAGGTAGGCAAGTACGCGGAACATGTACAGAGCACATTAACCGCCAATCATCGGTTCACAGCGTTTACAGTTCGGCAGGTGGAACATCGGTGGAATATCGGAGCTGACAGTCAGTGTCGTCCACGTCAGTCCGCTCTCTCGTCGACGTTATGGAGCACGAAAGAAAGGAACTGGAATTCTCCGATTGTGGAATAACTGAGAATACGGAGCAGACAAATCATCCTTGGAATGCTCTGACGACCATAACCACGTTTGACCAGGGTATACATATATATATATATATATATGCATAACGCTATATTGTACTCAATCTGGCGGTCTTTTTCGAACATTTGATGTAATAATTATCTTCCGAAATGTAGAATCGAGTGACTTTTATGTTATGATAAATGGAATGTTTAAATATTCAAAATGTATTATCTTGAAATTTTTACGAAATATGGAAAATAGATTTTAATATATAAAAAATTTTCTAACAATAAGTAAAAATTTTTAATGTAGAATCTTTTTTAAAATGACGATTCATTTCATTACGAAAGAAGAAAAGATATCTTACAAAAATATTTATTGATAATGATTTTTTTCTAATTTTTTTGCCATAGTAATAAGTACATCATATGTTGCATCATTCTTTATATTTAAGAATTGAAATGGATATTTTTGTAATTTTTAAGTTATAAAAATTTGAAATTATCAATAGACATAGTAGTAGTGTTTCAGTATTCATAATTTTATGTACAAGATGACAAAAAAGTGGCTACAAAAGGATAAGTTATTACTTAAATAAACTATTTCTCATTTTTACGTCAAAATATTAAAGAAGTCATTTTGCCGTTAAAGTGATATTAAAGACTTATTTAAATTACAAAATGTCAGCTTACTACATACAGAAAATACTAATATTTCAGAATTCATTTTTTTCTATGTTACTGTTAATATACTGTTATTTTATATTATACTGTTATTTTATTTTATATAGTTATACTATAATAATGTATATAATGTATAAAATAAAGCAGACTCTAAAGTATTGGTTATATTTAATTAAATACTAAAAAAAACTTTATAGATTTTGAAAGATTTTCATTATTTAGTAAATTAAAGACCTCTATTGGTTACCTGGTAGAATTTATCCATAAAAAAATGCATTGTTTCCGAAGCATCTTAAAACTTGAATCGAAGCTAGAGATGGTCATTTCGAAAAAATGTTATTATTTAATATTTAATAAGGTATAACAAAACTTAACTCTAATATATAATACTGCAGAGTTTATATTTTTATAAATACACGCTATTAATGATTTAACAATTGGACACAATTTGTGATCACATTTTTTGATATACATTGCATTATTTTCGTTAACATTCAAATGGACATTTTTATAATTTCCTAAAACTGGAATACATATCTGAAATTTACAAATCTTGATTTGGTTAGGCTCAAGTAACAACATGAGAACATTTTGTCTGGACGATATTAATGAAAACGAAAACAGATCAATTACGCCACGAGAACAGCAAATAACTCAGTCCACTAGCATCTTAATTGAATCACTCCTACGACAATTATGCAATCTGTTAGAAGAGGATAAAGTTCGCAGAAATAAATTATATTATGGTAATCCTTTTCTTTAAACATTACTATTAACATGTAGAAATATTTCTGTTAAGACATTTGTTTTGTACACAACAATATTTGTTTTATAGCGATCTGTGATAAACTACACCAGTTGCAATTAATTAACGACACCTATAATACACCGGAATTCGAAATACTAAGAAGACAATATCAACATGCTTTGTATCACATGCTTACAGTCACTCGTGGTGAGCTTGAAAGTGAAAATACTTTGTCTATATCTATACCAAGGTATTACAGCATTTTATGCAATATGTCTTTTTAAATCTTGTAATATGTTCTTTGACAAAAAATGTTACGCACAGATGTAGATGTTGAGATTATTTTCTTGATAACGGGATCAACACGATTTTGACACGTCATACCTTTTTCATAGATCAACAAATACAATTTATATTAGACCGACGAGAAAAGAAATCAAGAAAATAAACCTATTTTTGATTAAAGCAGATCTTAATGCTTAAATTTTCAAATGAATTAATTTAATAATAATTAATAAGGAGCATATAAATCTGCACTGATCAATGTGAAAAATGTTAGTTATTTAAAACGTCGATTTAATAATAATAATTATTATATTTTCGTTAGACTAAAATTTAAATCTTCTGCATTTCAATTTTCCTTCAACATCGGCACGAACTTTCCGGACAATCCAATATATTCTTTCGATGAATTAATATTCATATTCAATTCTGCAAATCGCGCGCTAAAATCTTTTGCGATCTTGCAAACTAGTAGTAATATCACGTCTTAAATATAAAAATTATTAAATTGTTAAGCAATTTAATAATTTTTATTACCATTCAGCCTTCTAATTAGCTGTGGAATAAACATCCTCTTACATTTGAATTCGATTGTCAATGAGACGGATCAAGTTAATTAATTTATTGTTACATCTTCAATATTTACGCTGAAGATGGCCTGTAATAGCCGAATTTGTTACATATATGATGTCATATGATTTTTTAAAATTTACATCTTCTAATAGTAATATATTAAATGTTTTTTCGATATATAATTTTAATCGCACTAATCACAACGCCGATTCTTGTAACTTTTTTCTCAGAGTTTTTTTAATATTAATTTTGTATGCTAATAAGCACTTTAAAAGGCTATTAATAACTTGATATTAATCTAAGCATTTTTAATACTATATATAATTTAATTCATTGCAAATGGTGGAGAATATCCGCGCGGAATACAGGAGATCCGAATTCGGATCCCGGATTAACTTATTTACAGTTCTTAAAATGCTTAAATTTACAGTTCTTAAAATGCTAAAGTATCAAATTATTAATATTTTAAGAGGCTTATTAGTTTCAAAAATTATTGTTTGTCAATTTAATATGTGATATTACATATTACTAGTCTAATTCTGTTCAATGATTGCGTTTCAAGCCCGAAAAAGATTTTGCGCACAATTTGCAGAATGTGTATATAAATTCCGAAATATTTAAGAATTAAGATCCGCATTAACTGATTCTTTCTCATAGATCTTATTGAGAAAAAATAGAAAGTCCTGTATCATTTCGCCATATCTTTATTTTATTTTAAATAATAGTCTAAACCTGTGTGCAACATTTTGTTTATGAAGAGTGTATTTTATAACGTTACATTGATATTATTCACATTCTTATATAGATTCATAACACCGAAATTCCGTTATCGCGACGAATTTCGCGAAATATGCTTCATTGCTCGTGGAGGTTTTGGCGAAGTTTATAAAGCACAACATCGTCTCGACGGCATCGAATATGCGATTAAAAAAATAGTTATGCCTGTTGATCATATAGAGACTATCAAGCAACAACTTAATGAAGTATGGACATTAGCTAAATTAAAGCATACTAATATTGTTTCCTACAATGCGGCTTGGATGGAACCGTTGTCATCGCCCAATATTTCGTCATCTACAGATCGAAAATCATCACATAGATCGAAATATTATCAAGAAAAAACCAAGTCATATCATTCGCAGTCCATCAATGATTTATTCGATAACAAAAATGGTGTGAATTTTAATAATAGTAAAATATGTCTTAATGAGCAAAATATATTATCTGATATTAAAGCATCTTCTACAATTGATATGTATACAGATAAAAAGCAATATAAGATATATGGGAATTCTAGTGATAGTATTTTTAATCGCAGCACTATTAGTCAAAGATTTGAGGAACTTAATTCGTCGGTTAACACCATAGGAGAGGAAATTGTTGAGAAAAGTGATATAGAAGAATGTACTAACGAATCTTATTCAGACGTAGTGTCTTTTCGAAATAGTAATAATAATGAAAATCTAGATCAAACCATTGCAGACATAGAATCTACTAGCCAAGAAGTATGTATGTACACTTCTAAAAAAGTAAGTATATAAACGTAATTAGGAAATATGTATCAACTTCTTTTTTGCAAAGCAAATTTAAAAAGAAAGCGATCAGAAAAGAGCAATAACATAATAACTTTTTTATTACTTTATTAATATAAAGAATAACATTTTTTACTTTTACTTGGTATCAATTCAATCATATATCAATTCTTATACATAACAAATTGAAATCAAAATTATTCTGAACAACTAATAATGAGAATGAAACAGTAATAAATTAATAATTATGATAAAAAACTGTATAAAGTTTAACAACTCATAATGTACATCAATAAATCAAAATTGAACAATACGTCAATTATTAAAACGAAAATAACTAATTCATTCGTTAAAAATGAGAATCTTGTTATGTCCATAATAAAACAATG
>Ga0157362_1001490_pt1 | contig 10035 bp, 6 predicted proteins | sample AttlaeALBM3_FD_111480 | JGI IMG/M metagenome (GOLD analysis project Ga0157362, IMG submission 111480) | Fungus gardens microbial communities from leaf cutter ant in Ribeirão Preto, State of São Paulo, Brazil - Atta laevigata ALBM3 | ecosystem: Host-associated > Fungi > Mycelium > Unclassified ... | reverse complement strand
TATAATATATAAAAATTTCAATCTTTTATAAAAAAATGGATGTACATTATTCTCTCATTTATTTCTATAAACTACTATATATATAAATTATTTTTATACATATTTGAGAAAAGTTAAAAATTCAAGTTGCAAGAATGCATTATAAATAATTGTAATTTCATTAATCTATTGCCTTGATGGATCGAAATGAATGGGCTAATTATAAGACTAATTAGTAGAAATACTTAATCTTAGAAAATCATAATTCCTTTCAATCATTAAATTCATTATTCGCGTATATGTATATCATTGTAAATGTCAATTAACTATAAATGTCATAATACGAACATTAATATTTTTGAGAAAGAAATGCTATGAAATATCTTAACGAATATTATAAAATATGATTAATATTTTATAATTATTATATTATCTTAAATAACACTAGTAATACTTTACAATATTCATTAAGATATCTTTGATAGCATAATTTATTAACTTATTTTCTAAAACTTTTTTTATCAAAAAATCAATGTTAAACAATGCGAAACTTATTGAATGATACAATATCATCTGAACATACATACATACAATAATCTTTAATGAATACTAAGTAGTCCGCAACAAATTCGAAAGAAAATATGTTGAGAATCGTGATCGTGTGATACGATTGCTCGCCGGAATAAAAAAAATAAGACATCACGAGCAGAGTTGGAGTTGGATTTTCGATGATCTAGATCTGGGTAGCACCAGGAAGCCGGGATCGAAGACAAAATTACCGGTGCCAGTGGAAGGAGGCCTCGTTCGCTCGCTTCGAGAGGTCAGAGGGCGATAGCGGTACCTTCCTCTCTGCGCAGAGGTAGGTACTTCTCTCGTTCTACCGCCTATCTCTTTGCGAGAACGGTGTAGGTACTCTCCACGCTCCAGTACAGACGTTTCCCTGTTGTACGCGAATGTATTCGTGGACGATGAGCCATGCGGTTGTATTCGAGCAGGGTCGGGAATGTATTCGTGCAACGAATACCTGAGAGTGCAACCGACGTTGCTCGATGACTACGTGGCCGACCAACTAGGTCTCGTGGTGATGAAATGAGACGGCCCGTCGTGATGGAAGGAAAAGAAAGAGAAAACACGAGGGACAGAGAAAGAGAGAGAGAGAGAGAACTAATCGGTTTATTAAAGAATATTTCTCCTGCGGTGCTAGACGAAATTTGTCAAACAACTAGCAGATCCTAATTTGTTCTCGTGCGTGTTGACCACGTTGAAAGAACCGTAGGTGGTTAGGAGATTGTTTCGCCAAACGATGAGTGGATAGTTATCTCGTATTGGGACTACCAATAAGTCGATAGCAAGTAAGAAGGTTAAGAATTGACATTATCATATTTAACCCTTGGCCGATTGGTTTAGAAATTGAGATAAAATATAATACTGTATCACGTGTATATTTACCATGTTATGTAACGCGATCTATTTATTATATATGACAATTAATTAGATAGTACTTTCAATATGTTACGCTGCAATATGCAAAATTGTATAAAGAAGTAATTATGGAAAATATAATACGGAGCTATGACGATAGAATTTAATGACGTGTGACATATGCGATATTAAAGGTAAGGTCTACTTCACTTCTCACGCTCCGATTTGAAAGATTACTGTATGATAGCACACTAACATGTATTTTTCTTACTGTGATTATGAATATATAGCTTTTACGAAATTATTTAAAAAGAAATTCTTAGAAAGAGAGGGATATCGTTACACGAATAAATACAGGAAGAATGAGCCTTATATTTTTGTAAAAAAATCTATAAATATATATGTCTAATCCGCGACAGTTGATTCGCATAAATTAACACTCCAATTTTATTTGCTACTTGACGTGATTAACATATAGTTAAGTATATCGTTACGATACCAAGGATATGTTATTGTATATTAATTTTAACAGAAAAGACACAAAAAAATTCTTTGTCTCTGATTGGATAAACTCATTCATGCTCGTGTAGCTCAAAAGGGGATGAAAAAAAACGATGGGGGGGGGGATATTTTCTACTCAAGATACTGCATTCAGATTCTCTTGCTCGGTTATGTCACAAATTAAGAGAATTAATGACCAACGCCATGTCTTGACGACGACTCCCAGTAATACCGCTGGCGGTAATTGCGTTAGACTTGACATTTATTTTATGACGGTCTTCCACGGCAGTTAACCGTCCTTAACAATCATTTTCGTTGAAAGCGACAAAGAGACTTACCGTCAAAATGAACAAGCGCGTTTAAATCTCAAAGTTGTTTTGTCCATGTAACGTTCATATTCTGCAACTTTTTATGGTAACGGGAAACACGTTTTGATTATGAGCTTTTACGCACCAACTATTATACATATGTGCAATCTTCCTTTCTGGCAAATTCACGTATTTTATAATTTTTTTTATGACAACACGTTACAGAGATTATATCAAAAGACATATTTCGAAATGATGGAATGATATGACGCGTAGGCAAATGTAAAAATTACTATAATTAACATATATGTGACAATAACTTTTTTTATCTTTTTCTTAGATTTAGAAAGTATTCTTAAAGTATTCTAGAAAGTATTCTTAGATTTAATAAAAAAAATAAGTATTTTTATTTATCTATGTAAAAAGTACAAAAGATTAGTTTAATTTTTATACTCTCTTGCAATCGATATCTCTTGTATTCGATATAATTCTATAGAATGATACTAGAGAGATAGAGTGTACGTTCTATACATTTCAAAGTACGCATATAATGTAATAGAAACACATACACACACAATATATCGTAAAATATTATTAGATATTTTTAACAAGATAACTTTGAATAATTATCAAAACGTAAACACTCTTAATTGCAATATAATTTAATCGTTGATATAATTATATCAACAGAATTCTGTCATCATCATCATTATTGCCCTTTTTTCCTTTTGCAATCACGGGACAATATCAATGATAGACAATTATTTAGTAGGTTGACATCACGAAATCAATGATGATTACAATAAGCGTGCTCGATGAAATATAAAAGATCTCGACACACAGAATTCACATTAAGAGGAGATTATTTCTTGTACCTTCATTATTCTCAGAAAAGTCTGCCATTATTGCAATTACATATCGTAATTATTTGTCAGTTAATCGAAATAAAATCGAGACAGACAAGATACAATGAAAATGTTCATGGTTGCAAACGAGCTTTGCTTTAATAACTCCCATCGGCGTGCGCGTTAATCGCATTTTAGTTATATCTTCATAGCTTGATATAGTCACCATGATACTATCTTTCCCATGGCAAAAATAAGAAATCGAGCGAATCCCGGTTACGAATGACGAGATACATATGATTTTTCATTGAGATCAACCGTTAAATACACAAAATGTAATGTGCATTCGTTTATTTACTCATCTTGCGCTATTAAATTACGTTGGATCGAAAAAGATCGTTAATTAGAAACTGTAAGATCTTAGTTGATATTGGGTATGCGGGGTGGATTTGAGAAAAAAATAAAGAGAGAGAAAGAATCGAGTTAGCGATGCCGTTGCCAACTCACTTATTCGAGGATCCGCGAGACGATGAGGCAGTTTGCCTCGAAGAAAACGATCGAGCACCCACTTCGAGAAGCTCTAAAACACTTTAGAGGAGAATGAAAGCGGTCGTAAGGAGTATAGGCTACGTAGAGCTGTGCAACAACCGCAAGGTGCAAATACCTGCTGGGCGAGCAGGAATGCCTCTCTTATCCATTACGCCGTTATTTAGACTACATCCCGAGTATACAGGCACTTGAACTTTTCGCTGGATACGCGGTTCATGTGATGGTTCGTATAATTCGTAATTTGCAAATTACTAGGGAATCTTGCGAACGGGAGAAAGTCCTCTCTCTTTTCTTCCATCATGTACTCTTGTTACGAGATTATTAAATCAATAACGTTATTATATCAGAACGAGTTTAACTCGTTCTATCTAATTGGACCAGTTCGTAATCAGGTTGTCGCGTGAGTCAGGCTTTCACTCAATAATAATGCACAAGTTAATACGGTTTCTGTGATAATCATCGATAATCGCAATAACAAGCGGCGAAAATGCATTGCTCGCTATTCATAAATATACTGTATCGAGCGACACTATCTGTTAATAACATAGTACATGATAATATAACATTTAATTGAGAAATAATTTGCATTTTTCAACTCAAATTGTTTTCGATCAGTGATCGAAATTATACGAGGTGTTTTAGTAGGTAGAGTATACTCTTTCCTTGACATGAAATAAATAGAAGTAGGACGTGCAGGTTAATCGCGACCGGGCGAAATGAAGTATCTTTCGAATAGATGATTCCCTCGCCATACCGCCGCGCCGAGGCGAACCAGTCTCTCTCACACTCGGATACGCGCGTTCACACACGTTCTACCGTGATGATTAAGTTCTTCCGATCGCGCGGGTCATGATCACGAGCAGGCTATGAATATGCGAAATCAGGCCAGGCAGATCATCGTCATGGTATATGGAGAAGAAATTCAGAAGATCCGTTCGACGTGTTCTGTAGCGGCGAAAAAAAAGCTGTTGGCGTCACTCGCACAAATTCGCTTCGTCAAAATCATCACGTGCTATTCGCGAGATTTATGTTGATTATTGCAACGCGAATAACCGTTAATAACGAACAAATACACTAATATATGCAGCTTTCTCAGGGCTGGCGTGCCGAAGAATCAAGGACGTCCACGTCTCTCGCATTCGAACTGAAAAAGTCATGGTACATACGACGCGTTGAGAGATTTTCGCTGTCTAAACGTAACAAGAATAACGTGGAATAAACGAGGATCTCGACGGGAGTAGTAGGAAGAGCGAGGAAAAGAAAAAGAAGCGGTAGTAGACGATGATAAAGACGAAAGAAAAGGACGGAGGAGAGCGAGGTGTAGGCAAAGGGAACCGAGTTAAGCTAAAGCACAAAGGCGAAGGAGGAGATCGGGGGAGGGAGGAAGAGGCGGCAGGGAGGAAGGTAAAAATGTTTGAAGAAAAAGAAAGAGAGGTGGTGAAGTGGAAGAGAGGAAGGAGGAAGACATGAGAGGGAGCCGGAGGAAGAGGCGAAGAGGGAGTGGTGGACCACGGTGAGGTCGCGACCCGTAGCCCGTAGGCCTCAGTGAAAGGCCCAACGGCGATCCGCATCCGCGGGGCTCCGAGCAAACCTAAGCGAGAGCAAGGAAGAGGAAGAAGGAAAGCAAGAGAGAGAGAGAGAGAGAGAGAGAGAGAGCTTGCCGACGGAGAGCCGACGGGCTCTGCTCTCTTGGCGAGCGAAAATAAGATAGAGAGAGAGAAAGAGCGAGCGAGCGTGTAAAACCGAGACGACGAAGGGCCCTGCTGGTGAGGCAGCCCCGTGAGCTGTTTCTTAAGATCGCGTTCTTCTTAGCGTTCTCCCCGCTGCCATTATGGCGCACTTAAAGTGGCAATCGTGTGGAAGGCAACGCCGCCGCGCAATAGCCGCGAGTTGCGCAACCTTCGATGACCCCACCCTACAGCCTGGACCGTGGACGTTGCCGTACACCATGGAAAACCTTAGTAGCTGCTCTAGTCGCGAACCCACATCGCCAGCATCGATTCTTCGCGATCCCGTCACAATCGCGACAGAAGCACTCAAAAGAAAGAGTTCATTCGCGATGAAATTGAGTAATTGCGTTGGATATGCGTCGCGAAACTGAAAAATCACTTTCTCGAAAGTACTACGACGTTACTTTACCTCTTTAGAGACAACAGCGGAACAACTGTTAATTTTTGAGAAAATAATACGTTTTTAATCTGCAGGAAATTGCTAATTAATTATATATTCGTAGATACTGAACAATTATTTTTACATGATGCAAAATTGCTTATTTTAAATAGAAATAATGTAACATATTACTGCAATAAATAATAATATATTGCTGTATACAAGTATACATTATCGACAACAGGTAGCTCTGTCTGATGTTTTCTTTCAATAATAGTCGGCATACGGTTGCGAGAGGAAATAGACAATGTTATATTGAAAAATAAAAAGTTAACATTTGTATTGCGTCCTGATAACGTTGCGACATTAAGCTTGCAATAGCGCCATGATTCGCGACGCCGAACCAGCTGCGTTATCTCTTTGGATGAGGATACCTCCGAGAACCGGTGGCAATCTAGGAACCCGGTATCTAGAGATATATACGGTTTTAATCATACGATAATTGGATAGATTACGCGGAATCTTCTTCATCCTCGCGATAATATCGCGTTTGTGCGTCTGTTTTGTTATACAAGTCGCGGTTCGCCGACAACATCATATGATTGAACCCAATGTGATTAGAAATGAATTTAATGTATCTACCTATGCAATATGCTATTGATATACATGTAAAAGTAACGTTCAAATAATCTTTAGAAATTTTAATCGAATTATTTTTACTTTTGCTTAACCGTGAAAATGACAATTTTATAAGAATTACAAATAATAATTCTTATGAAAAATTATTTAGTTTCTGCATCTGTATTTATATATACGTATTTTCTCTCAATTTTCGATAGTAATTAAATATTAATTTGTATTTGTAATTACAAGAAAAAAATTTTTTTCTCGCAATTAAATAAGAGGGTTGTATATCGCCAAAAAATTGAAAATCCTTTAATAAAATATTCTTGAGAAAATAATGATGAAATAAAAATTTCTCTTATTGTGCCGAATAGAATATTTCAGAATTTACATGCGGGAAAGTATAATGTGTAGATAATAATAAATTTAATGCTAATAAAGAAATGAGAAGAGCTAAAAGGCATTCGACTTGTAATTAATAAAAGGAGGAATCACGCGATGTGTAAGATTTCAGACGATGCATCATACAATGTGGATGCGCTAGTTGCATCATGTTTTAATATTCGCCGGATCTAGACTTGTGAGATAGTCGATCTAATACATACATAGTTATATTTTTATACAAGTATCTGTAGTCGCAACTGCATTCTTTATTCACATTTTTCTATAGAGATAAATTGGAAAAGTTAAAAGCTAAGGAATATGAGCGATAGTTTAGATAATTCAGTAAAATAATTAATAAGAGATTGATATCTTTATACTATGTATGTGTGTATATATAAAGACCGCAAAAAAATATACAAAAAAAGGAAACGGGAATCGAATGTATCCTCTGAAAAACAGCACGTTATTAGATACAATTAACAAGAATGAATTAACGTAAAATCAATTGAAGTACTCGCGCATGACAAATGTAGGTAGAGTAATCGTCACAATTAGTCACGGAAGCACGTATAAAAAACGTATTACTCTAATAATCGCGTAAACGATTGAAACTTGTTCGCCGCGTTGAAATACGTGCTTTACAGATCGAGTTTTAACGCGAGTAATAACGTCAGACAACGATTATTCTGTTACGCACACGTTTAATTAATTGACACGCGGCGCAGCAGCAAAAAATCCTGGCAAACCCATCGATTCGCTACTGATCGAACTGATCGAACACTTGCAATAAACCCATCAATTTAAAAACCATCACGATTGAGTTATCTCTTGACAGAGACGACTAATTTGTATTTTAATTATATATACCGCAGACAGTAACGAATGATTGCCGTACAATAATATGAACGACAATGATAATTATTATGTACACATCGATTCGATTGCACGCCGATATGTATTTAATAAACGAATGATCGATCTTCGCTCCATCGGATACCGATCGGAAAGGCTCATGACGTAAGAAATAATCATTGAGTCGACTATTAGTCAGCGCCAAACCTACCGATTGACGATGTTACCAACACTTTGATGCGAGATGGTTTCGGTGCTTTCACGCGAAATCGCGTCTAGTAACGCGATCGATCGCCGGCTGTCGACATTGAATCGAGATATACGGAAAGAAAGAGAGAGAGAGAGAGAGAGAGAGAGAGAGAGAGAGAGGTGAGAAGGAATGAGTCGAGCAGCGTCGATTTCATGCCCCAACTGTACGCGATAATATCGTGGTGACTGTGGGAAAACGATCCTGGCGCAAAAGAAGCCCGAAGAGCCGTGATAAAAAGCGTTAAACTCGTGATTAGATGCGGATTCGCGCATGCCCTTGCTTGCGCCGGATCCACCTTTGTGTCGCGCTCCCACCTTGTCCATACCACGATCATCGCGATTTCTCGTTGTAAGGCGAGACCTTCTCGATCGACGTGCCGAGACGGGTCGAGTCCGATTTTCTGGAAATCGAGAAATGTCCGCGATTTCTCTCGGTTTCACGGCACGAGCTCAATTTCTGTCATCGTTGGACAACAATGTTAGTGTTGATCTCTTCAAGATCTAATGTACGGATCAATGAGCACGAACATTGGTTCCCACAGTAGAACAAAATTCTGTATTTACAATTGTTATTATTACGATTCTAAGGGATTTATTTCAAGATAATTTATTAATTTAGGAAAATTAATTTATAAGAAAAAATATGAGAGAAATTTTGAAAAAATGTTGCATCACAACTGTGAAAAAGAATCATAACTTTTATCTAATTTTTTAATAAATTGGTAACTGCTATAATTTTCTGCATAATTAGTATTAACTGCCCATTCATTTGAACCAATTGTTCTGTTTGCATTGTAATTTTCTACTTTTATGTTTTATTTTTTATGAAGAATCCGAGATGAACTTTTTTTGATGAAATAATCGGAAAAATTTATATGATGATTTCGATATTTCATGTCTATAAATGAGCTGTAATTTAAATTAATTATTGGCTTATCGTGCTACCGATTATTTATCTTAAGATGTAATTATTACTATTTATTTAGAATATCTCGTGATTATCGTAGAAACATCTAATCGAACATCTAGCCGATGCTGTAAAAGCCTTTTGAGGCGACTCATTCATAAATTTTGGAAGATACTTATTATAGAGATAATATCGTGGATAGAGAATTGACAGTAGTATCGCTTCGTGCCTCAGACTTAGAAAATCTATTTCGTTGTCTCACGAATAAAATTGAAAGAGAAAAAAAAAAGTAAAGCCGAGAGGAGCGGTAATGAAAAGAAGCTGATTGCAAGAGGAAGAAAGAGCGAGCGAGTAGTCCGTAGCGCATATACGTAGCGTTGACCCAAACGCGTGACAAATTCATCGTGCGAACCGGACTACCTCATATAAAACGAAATAACGCGACGCAATCATCGTCAAGGACCGTCGCAGAGACTGCTGAAACGCGAGGCGATAAATTGAAACTAGGAGAAACGCGGAGCTATTAGCGTACTATTAGTGGCTTTGACCATGCGTGACCCCTTCGCAGGATTCCGGTTTCAAAACGACTCTCTGCGCATTGTGTCGCCCCTTCGAATAATTCTTGTCCCGTATATATTCGAATCGTCGATTATAGACTGATTATACGTCGTCTCGTAACTTAGATCTTCAAATTGGTTTTTGATATAATCATCATCCTGTTAATTTAATCACATACTATAATTTTGATTTTTTTTTTGATAAAAGTCTACTGAGTATTTTTTTACATGTACTATATATTTAGTAAAAGCTCTGATGACTTTTACATATATTTTTCATTTGCATTATCCTTTACACTACAATTATACTATTAAATAGATAAAAAGAGAATCTTCTTCCTCCAACGTATAATCCTCTGATATTTTCCAAGAAACTGTCACGATATAAATTCTTTGATTCGTGGTACAGCGTCTAAACCGGAAGCTTTCATCGTGGAATCCCGAACTCGCTGTTATCGCTTGAATTTACTATCAACGTGATTATAACTTCGAAGTGCGTTGTTAACATTTAGAATTCCTTTCCACGACTCTCTTGCGAAGAACATTTTCCGGTTCTTGCTTCTTGATGATTCACCTACGCTTCCTCATTCGCGCAGATGTCGTCGTTAGTGAACAATTTCTTTCTAAATGTTTGGCAGAATCATTCGAAGGCGAATTGTGAAAGTGAATTTAGAAATTCATGCCATTCTGGTGACTTTGCTGAAGGGGGAGGGGAGGGGGGAGGACAATTCGATGTGATATCGTTGTTA
>Ga0157362_1001489_pt1 | contig 10036 bp, 3 predicted proteins | sample AttlaeALBM3_FD_111480 | JGI IMG/M metagenome (GOLD analysis project Ga0157362, IMG submission 111480) | Fungus gardens microbial communities from leaf cutter ant in Ribeirão Preto, State of São Paulo, Brazil - Atta laevigata ALBM3 | ecosystem: Host-associated > Fungi > Mycelium > Unclassified ... | reverse complement strand
TTATAGTAGCTAAAGTATATGCCATTATGTCTTAATTATGTCTTGTTAAAAATTTTGATGTATTCAATGCATATTGCATTGATTTTTGTAGAAAGTTATCTTTGCTGTATTAAAACAAATTCGCTGTGCTATTATAATAAATATGATTATTTATAATACATTGAGAAAAAAAGCTATTAACGTAAATGTGTTAAAAAATTCGTAATGATTATTTTATTCAAATATTTATATATTTAAATTAAATGTACGTGAATCATGTCAATAAAATCTTGTAATTAAAAATATGTTGTTCGTTTGAATTAATAAATATTTGAATTAATAAATAACAGCTCGTGATCGCTACATTTAATTAAATCAATTATTCTTTTGGAATAGCAACTTTTTTCTCAGTATAATCACTAATTTTATTCAACTGTACAACTTTGTTACTTTAACATAGAAAACTAGCTACTCGTATATACGATTGTAAATTTGCTGAGTGAAGTTTTTAGTTATTTTAAAAAATCTTTCTTTTTCTTGTTATTGAAGTATATGTGTATCATTAATTCTCTGGAGTTGACGTTGAATTCATTTAATTATAAATCTCTTTATAAAACATGTCAAACAATTCAATTTTCTTTATATTACTTCTGCAAATGTATATTATAAAAATATACTCAGTATTAATTCCTTTTATATATGTGAGTTATGTCATTTTAGTTCCTTGAATTTAATTGCGACTTTTAATTAACATAATTTGAATGAGTCTCATAAGGCCTAGTAATTATGTTACAGATTTTGGCGTCAATTACAGCAGGTTAATTAATTTCATTTCTTATTGATGTATGTATTATCAACTATTAATTGTTCGCTACACAAATTGTTATTAAATGACTATTATTCAGCCAATTCCAACAATTAAACTATTGTTTGTAGAAATTAGGACTCCACACCGTAGTTCCCATCAGTTAATAATGATCACGTAATGAAAAAAAATCTAGCCGCGCGGATCAATATTCCGCGAAGGGAACAAAAATTTTTTGTGATTTTCCTCTTTTCTCGCTTTCCACTAATAACACGCAGAGATCCAATATACCACTAGACCATGCCGTGTGCATGCGACTAGAAATTTAATTTGCATGACATACCGCATGTAACTGTCATATTTTCCGTCGCAAGCGTTTTATTACAAAATAATATAATAAAACGCATCAGTTGCACTTCCTGTTTTTCTGTCCATTCAAATTTACTGCGCGCAAAGATCACAAAGAGTGTCGACATAATTTAATTCAATTCGCTTCTCTCAACGGTGAGATATTGTCGTAATTGTGTTACATGTTTGCGCGAGACACTGTCCCAATTGCGTCCGCGTAAATAGCTCGCATCGTTACCATATTCTCGTGGTGTATCACGATGCGTTCACAATGCGTTCCACCCGGGGATTCGATCGCATTACATCCGGGACGGCGCCGTTAATTCAAGCGTTCTATTAAAATGCACTTTGCAATCAGTTGTTTTGCGGAAATTCACGAAACTGCGAATCTCTGTTCGCAAAATCGATTTTGCCGAGCGAATTCTGTGTATTCGAAAATTACAATCATCCTTCGTCAATTAGTAAAACAGGTATAATATTTGCAGGATATAATTATTTACAATTTAAAATAAATACTTCCTACTTATTATTATAATAAAACAATGTAATAATATATTAAATTGGCTAAAAGAGAGCAAAGAAATAATTGATGTTTGATTAAAAAGAATACAAATTTTTTTTAATGTTTCAATTTAACGTTAACAAATTGATATGCAATGAGATAACTTTCAACTTTACTATATAAAAGGTTTTCTTCGTGTCTAGATCCATTCTTGGAATATTAACGTTTCGTGAATCTTGCAGTCCACTTCATCAGGGCGAGGAGCAAGGAGTGGACTGTAAGTTCACGAAAACGTTGTCATTCTAAGAATGAATCTGGACCCATAAAACGCATAATCTTTATAGAAAGCACCCGTGGAAGGGTACCACCCTTCAAGAATATTTTCAACTTTACTAATTGTAAGTCTTCAATTCCGATTATGTAGACTAAATTATTTAAACGTAAAATTATTTTTATTTTTTATTACTTTTTTGTTTTCGAGTTTTAATAATTTAATCTGCATAATCGTGACTGAGAAAGACTTAATAAGATTAAAACTTGAATATCAAATTGATGTATTATATATAAAAAACGTATTATTTTTAGTTAAACATCCATTATTTTTTGCTCTTTTTTTAGCTCATTTAATATATACTTTTCTATTATATTATATAACAAAACATTTATTTTAAGTTGTCAATAACTTCAATATAATCCACTTGACTTGCTAATTGACAAAGCATAATTTTCGAATAAAATTCGCTTGGTGCATCGATTCTGCAAACAGAAATTATTATTACATGGAATTTATTCTTTCAGTTATCAAGAAAAAGTAGAACAGATTGAAAAAAAAACTAATTATTTAATGAAATTTATAGTAGAATGAAATTTATAGTAACTACTCTTTTGTTTGCAATTGTTTCATCCGTGAATTATTGTAAATAGTATAAAATTAAATGTAAAAGGTATAAAATGTAAATTAAAACATTCCGAATGAAAGTTATGTATCGCACACAATAACATTTCTGGGAAAGTTACGTATGAGCTTTAACATTACGCGAGATAAACTATTATACATTTACGAATCCTCTTCGCTTTAATGAGTACGAGAAGCTTGAAAAGTGGAATTCCTCAAATACATCAAGATCGACTCGTTAATAAGAGGCGTGACTTCATTTTCGTGTCGACGATTTTCCGTCATCGTTGTCATCGTTGTCACGACGGCGCGGCAGTTATCGTCGCAAATTGCAGAAGCGTATTATGTACGCATGTGCACTTGCATTGGATAAGCGGGGCGAGCGCGTCGTAAATTGTCGATGTCGATGATAGGAGGCGACGCGACGATAGGAAGTTGCATCTCGCAGATGCTCCAGGCGTCGGATCTACGGTCTGCGTAGCGTAGGAGATGGAAGTACGTTCTTCGATAACGCTTGCGTGGAAATTGAATTCCTTTGGAAAGGAAGGAAGACTCCGGTCACCCACCGACCAAACCACACCGTCCGAGTGACGATGCAACACGACGGCGATCACGCGAAATTCCCTCCGAACAAGACGTCCGTCCGAACAACTCGTCCGTGTGTCTTCACGAAGATAAAACTGCGCGATTCCCGACGGCCAGAGGGCTTCCAGTACTCTCCCAAGTAGAACACAAAATCATAAAATCGAGATGACATCAAGAAAATTATTTTAGAAAATATCGAATAATATTATTCGATACACTATTCGATACTTTTGACGATGATATTGTGATAAATAATAATTCTTGATGTAATAATAATTTTTAAATGGTTTTTTAAATTTAAAAAAATCACAAAAATTAAAGTTATTTTAACAAAAATCAATGATATCATTTTTGACGATAATTTTGTGATGAATTCTTGATAACAAAAGTGTATCAAATGACATTATAAAAATGATTTTAATTTGATGCTGTTTTGACCTTATTATAATTTTGTGTTCTACCTAGACTCGGACGTAAATGAGGACTCCATTAACGTCGGTCAAAGAGGACCACGATGGGCGTGGGTTGGACCACGACTTTGATGTTGCTGCGCTGCGATGCGTCGCTGGAACTTAAATCAGCAACGAGTTGCGATAATCCGTTAAAACTTACGTGCAGTTAATGCTGCGGTTCGCATCTCCGACCGGAATATGCGAAACTTCGAAAGTTAATCCTTTATCCTGCGCTCGCTTTATTCCAATTACGGGAATTATATTCGAGCGAATGGCGATGTGACGTTGTGTGCGCAAACTCGTAAACGTTACGACTATCTATGTACAATAATTGTATTTGCACTCACATGCATAATGTCCCGAAATCTCTCTCTCTCTCTCTCTCTCTCTCTCTCTCTCTCGCTCTCTCTTGCTTTCCCGGGTGAAGATACCGCCATATCGTCGCATCGCCGCATCGCCGGGCGCACCGTCGTATTTGCGCAATCGTTCACGTTCCCTTGCGTGTGTGCAAATAAAATGCATACTTGTATACACGACGGAATGTATACAACCGCGCGACGGGATCCGCATTTACGTGCAACCAGGCGTTATATATTCTATTCTACGTGGAAGAGTTTGCGTATCGCGTGTATTACAACGACGCATATTTTGCAGCGACCGAGCATCCCCGATTGCATTATGCTCTTTAAACGAACCGCATGCCGCACATCTTCGCGCGTTAACTATTGCGAAAAGAGGAAATATATATTTTTTTATCGGAAGAACATTCTTTTTTCGCAATAAAAGCTTGTATTTCCTTTTGTTTTCTTTATCAAGCTCGAGAGAACTTCGATATGTAATTCGGTATTTTTAGCTAAAACGAAGATTTTTATCATTCACACGTTCGCTCTCTCGCGGATTGTTTTGTTGTTCTTCTTTCTTTCATCGCTTTTATTTTTAACTTTAATGGAAAAAATAATTCTTAAAAATACATTCGGATATATGCGTATAATAAATTACATGATTTATTTTTTGAACGCGGAAAATGTCGGTCTGTAGTTTCTCACACGCTCTTAGAATAATTTTTTATCAAGTATAATTTACGGATGAGATAAATACAGATTTAATTCATTAAAATCTTGGAAATACGGCCTGTCAAAAATTTTCGCATAAAAAGTTATTTTCGCATAAAAGAGAAGTATGATACCTATACATTATGCTATTTATACATTATGCTCGTAATAGTCATATTTAACGCGTTAATCGTTAATCCCGAAATAAACGTTTGAACTTTTTTGTACGCTATTGCGCGAGCTGCATTTTACATCCCATTCATAAATTACCATTGTCTGTACGTGCTGTATACGAAAATACTTTTGTCTTTCTCTTTCCGAGAGATATGTATCTACTGTATCATCTATATATGTAAATGTATCAAATGCTTTTCTAAAACTTTACTCAGTAATATTGCAAAAATATATATATATATATATATATATATAAGTATTTTTTAAATGTTATTTAAACAATTAATGTTCGTATTAAGGCATTTAATTATCAATACAGACACATTCTTTGATATGATACCATAAGTGATCCTACAACAAAATGATTCTAGTAACTGGCTGAGTTTAATTCTTTTTGAATCAAGATAGAAAAAATGTCAAATGAATCAAGATAGAAGAAAATATTTCTTTATTTAGTACGATCTACCATTTTGATTTACCATATTTTTTTAAATAATGCTTGCATTACATTTTTTTAATTTATTGGAATCATGACTTTTTTAGCATAAGTCGATTCCTTTCATTATTCTGTGCATAAAAAATGTTATCTATATTGCGCATTAAGAATTATCTAAATAAACGATGAAATTATAAATCGTTTCATCTAGATAATAATTTTATCATACAATAATAGTACATAAATGTGAAACACTTTTCTCTCAGTATAAGATATCGCAATGTAAGATAATCAAAAGAATTACATAGAAAGATTGTCCCTTTTACCATCTTTTTCTCTCTCGATTTAAAAAAAGAATTAATTCAACTACTAGAATTACCCTGTAGTAGAGTTCCATCACATTATTATATACATATTTTATTTATTGTATATAGAAAAATTATAAAGCATACACAAATGATGAGACATCAGCAGAACAGCTGTTACTAAGCCTCCCAGAAAACGAAACAAATTACAAATTACAGAGAAAAAGTACAATTCCAAAAAGATAAGCTTCTTAATAAATAACTCGATAGTTTTAAGAAGATAGAGGCTAAGAATGATTCGAGCATAATTGTTGTTACTGAGTCTACTAGAAAATGAAACGAATTACAAATTATTATATAAATTACAGAAAAATGAGTACAATTCTAGAAAGATAAGTTTCTTGTTTAGTAAATAACGATAGATATCGATAGTTTTAAGAAAGTAGAGGATAAGAATGATTTGAGTATAATTGCATGATTAAAATAATAAACGCAGACTTATTACATAGTAAACGAAGACAATTAAAAAGATCAGAATTAATATAAAAAATACTGACAATTAAAATAAATGGACTTAAAGCCTTGATACGAACTTAATAGCGGCAGAGCGAAACGAAGGAACTGAAAGGGAAGAGCGGATGGAAGAGGGTAACATGTTGTAAAATTTTGTGGCAGCATAGGAAAACGCAGCCTTAAATTTGGAAGTTCGATGTCTAAGGAAGGATAAGGAATTATGATATCGTCAGTAGTGTCATCAGAATGGAGGTCGGAGTTCAAATACAGGAGACTCGGAGATATCGAGGAACGAAGAAAACGAAAAACAAGACAGCATAAATAAAAAATATAACGCTAATGCATCTTGAGCTAACCAGAGCGCAAAAAACAAAAGAAGATACAATTATATTTACATTAAAAGAATAACGAAGACATAAATTCTGAACACGCTCGAGTAAATAATTTTTGAGAAACAAAGGTGATATGTAGATCAAGTTGGCATAGTCGAACAAGGAATTTAAAACCAGTTGGGATACTAGGAGTTTCTGAGATTGATAAGATGTGATAAGATGAAATGGATTATTCAGTCGGTCATTATTGCAATTTGAAATCGTAACATTATTTTCAAGGATAATTCATTTTAATTAACTGAGAAGTGAAACTTATTAATAATTCCGACAACTCAGTACGAAATGAGGTTAATGGTTTTTCGATTATGAGTCTCCGAAGCGTAAATTACATCTCCGCAACCAGTCTCGGGTTAACGAGACTTTAAGGAAGATCGGAGTCTTGCAATATAGGCTCTTAGAGCGATCGCCTTTTGCGTGCGACAGCCGTTCAACACTATTCAAAAGTTTTCCCATTTCCATGCCATCGCGCGCGTCTCGACGCTTAAGTTTTCGAGAGCTATTCTAATTAACGACCTAACAGTTCCCGAGGACTTCTTAATGCAGCCGAAAAGGATGCGCTTTTTGGACTTTTATGTACGATTATCGCAAGAAAGCACGTCACGCGGAGGCTAAAAAGTTGCACAATTATTCGTACTCTTCCACCAGCTGTTTGCCATTTTCGAGTAATACGGTCTCTTGTCGCTTAAAGTTATATCCGCGATGGTAACAGGCCGCTGCGAAATTCCGCAGCTCGGTGCGTCAAACGGAAGTTTGAAACTTGATTGATCTCAATGACAATCGCTGCTTTTGGCATATTTTACGCGAAACGAACAATTCACTTCTGATAGTTTGAAACGAACAATTCACTTCTGATAGTTTTCTGAAATAAATAATCTCGGGAAACGATTTTCGCTGTTTGATCAGAATCTTTTTGTTCGACCGTAACCAGTTTTCCCTCTTTTTTTTAGAAAAGTTTTTATGTTTTTTTTTTCGCCGCTTCTGCTTATAAAGAACAACCTGCGTGACCTGAAAAAAATACCTGAAAACAATAGATTCGAGATAAAAAAAGAAAAGAAAATGTCTATAATAAATATATAAAGCTATCCGTTGAGATGAAATCACAGGTTCGTGAAAAATAAATCACTATCAGATCAGGTATTTCTTCTCGCAAATTTTCGTGTGATTTTTTTCTTTTTGCTATTATCCGACCGACTGGCTAATAAAACTTGCACAAAGATCGACGAGCAGATTTTCCTTCGAAGCCACGGGATGTATTTCATTCGAAAGGATCGAATGAACCGATCGATCGAAACTCGGCAATGAATCGACGACGAGGATTTCTCGCCTCAGGAAAATAAGCAGAGATTACGTTCTCTCTAGAATAAAGGTAGTATATATCGAGATGAGTTTTCGGAGCAACTATTTGAAAAGGCGCACTTTCACTTCTTGCTTTTGCTTTTTTTCTTCTTATCTACCGATACTACCACCAGTCTAAATGATTAAATGGAACCTGGAATTAAAAAAATTAAAGTATCTCAAGATAACGCTATTTTTATGAACGCTATTCTAACACAAGAACGCTATACACATAAATCGCAAGGAAAATGGCATAGTTCGTAAAAGTGTCATATTTTTGAGAGCCCTATAAAAATTTTACTTATACTCGAATTATCATAAAATGTTAGTTATCCAATGTAATCTTTTTTACTTTTTGTATGTTAGTATAATTTGAAAAATGACGATTGATATAACTTATGCGTATTTTGTATTCAAAGTATATTTCGATAAATTTGAAGCATTTTTTAATAAATTATTAAATTAAAGAATTAATAATTTAATATCAAAGTTTACAGATGCACGTACAAATAAAAATTATCAAAAAGGATTAGAAGACTTTGAATATAAAATACAGCAAAACCAGTTTTTTAGATTTTTTTCAAAACTCTATCCTTGAAAGTTTTTTATTTGAATATGTAATTTGGATATTATATTTTCTTTGGATGTATTTGATATAAGTAATTATATTATTTTAGAATTCAACTTTTTGCATTTCATCTATAAAATTCTAAAAAGTTTCTGTGTAAAGTAATAGTCGTAAACAATTAAAATGAAGTATAATGACTAAGCGATGATTGCCATAGATAGTTAGATCCAATTTCGAAAAAGCATTAACAACAATTCATTAGGCATCACAAATATATTTCTACCTTTAAAGCCATATAAAAACAAAGGTATCAAATAACGAAATAACGCAAATATTAAACGTTTAATGATAAATATCGAAGATAAATAACGATAAATTCCGTCTTTTTTCTAAGATTTTAATTTAAGCTTTTTATTGCATAAAATTCTTTTACTCTGAAATAAAAAAAAAATCTGTTTTTCTTTATCTCTAGACGCGCATTTTAGCTTTTAATATATTTTTAACAAAGATTCAAGTTTTACGAGGTCCACAATTTCAATCTGAACGGTACATTATGTACAGATCGGTTAGCCGCTTCCGGCAGGCAAAAAATTAAAATGCAAATAATGTACGTGTCTCGGGAGATTACACAATATCGCATATAAACGTACGCGTTCCTAAAATAAGAATGGTCGTGTTTAAGGCAGTCATTTTGATAAACGCCTCGTACCTAACCGACAGTCAGTTCAGTGGCAGGCATTCCCCTGGTGAAACGAGCAAATTTGAATAACGGTGGAGCGTGAGAGCAGCCGAGCTCTGCAGCATTAACTCAAGTCTCGTGCATCGTACTTAAACACGCGATTAAACACAGCCTCGTGTCTCTCATTGCTGTGTACTAAGTGCAGCCGCGCACATATCAGAGTTTATACATCTGTCTTATCCTATTTAAGAATTCATCGGACCTTGGCACAAGTTTTCCCGATATTTGGTAAAACTGACGCGAAGCGCGATCATGCTCAGTGCCGCCCATGCATGTCCCTATAAAGCGAATCACGAGCAGAAAATGTGACGTGTAAATACGGAATGCATTTGAAATAACCTGACGCGAAGGAATATATCGCGTCAGTTTGTCGAGTACATATCGATTGATTCGACAGTTTCGACTTTATCGCCAGCGACGAACGCAAACGACTAACGAGACAGGCGGCCAGGAAAAACGCCAACTTAAACTCAACCGCTGGAAAATAAGCTGAGATTACGTTAGCGTATGGTAACAGAAGTGGTAACAGCAATATCACTGAATTTCTACGACGATCCTCTCCGACACGACAGTCCTCGACATTTCCACTTATGAACGTGTCGTTGAACCGCAGATTAGAAAAACTTGTGCTTGTTGCGACGGAAAATGCACTTGAAAATGCTACCGAAGGGTTGTTATCGAAGATGGAGAGAGAAAGAAAGATTTGAGTGTTGTATGAACGAAGCATACCAGGACTTCGAGGAAACATATTTCGAGAAATGGCTGTAGAGCTTGCAAAAATCTATTTTCCATACAATTTCCTGGACAAGTGCGACCGATATATAACTTTTGACATTAGAAAAGTACTAATATTTTTTACTTATTAAAAGAACTAAGCGAATAAATTAATAGGAAAATAAAGAATGTGATGTCCAGTATGAAACACATAATTACATTAATTTACAATAAGTTTATTT
>Ga0157362_1001488_pt1 | contig 10037 bp, 2 predicted proteins | sample AttlaeALBM3_FD_111480 | JGI IMG/M metagenome (GOLD analysis project Ga0157362, IMG submission 111480) | Fungus gardens microbial communities from leaf cutter ant in Ribeirão Preto, State of São Paulo, Brazil - Atta laevigata ALBM3 | ecosystem: Host-associated > Fungi > Mycelium > Unclassified ... | reverse complement strand
ACAACAAACAGAATTAAAAGAATCGGATAAAACATTGTTATTTTTATTTGAGGAAACTTGCTGAATATGATGCACTCGTTGTATCTTGTTAAGAAAATTGTTTACCATTGTTGTCTAACCATTAAACAAAATTCTTTCTCCACTTGAGTAACGATTCCGAACTATTTTTATTCGGTTTTCTCGTTGTTCTTTGAGTACACTCTTTCGGGATTCTTCTTTGAAGACTACATTAGCAGAAATGAGACGCTATTCAATCTTGCAAAGACGGCTAACCGTGTCTGAAGGAAATCCCAGGTGCATTTTACCGCAGGTTTTTTAATGAATAACGAGCAACTGTAACCTTCGTTCTACATTACTCTGGTCTTACATTAGTCGCTTTCAAGTCAATTTCAAGCTTACTACGTCAACCAATTTAAAGTGTTAATTTTAAAATTAACTAATAAAAACAGGATAATGCGAACCAAAATCACGATAACATTTTGCGTCGAACAATTCCAAATTAACAAAATTAAGTGATTTTAAAATTCGAAAATATGATTTCGGAAAAATATTTGTTATAATTCGACCAAATATAATGACAGCATAAACAAAAATTGATGAATCGTAATATTTTAAAAATATCTTGGATATGTAGAAATGTTTTTGAATTTTAAATTAAAATTTTTAATTTAATTGACTAAAAGTACTTACTTATCAGTGGCGTCTTCTCCGTGGGCGGTAAAGTTTCGCGAATGGTCATCAGAAACACTGTCATAGACAGAAGGGCCGAGATGCCGAGGGTGACTTTCTCTCCCGACTCGGAGGGCACGTAGAACACCAGCAGGGCTGGAGAGCAAACAAGAACAGCGTTCGCGAAAGTTTCACCCTTACCGCGAAATATTGAATCCAAGATATTCCACGAGACTTCGATTTGAAGTCTCGTGACAAACTCAAAAGTTTGTAGATTGAGAATGGAGTAACCGCAGAACTGTAGGAAAAAAGTGATAAAAAAGGTGAGGTAGTCTCGGGTTGCTTTTTTCTCAGTTCGATAAATTTAAATTATTAAGTTTTCCGTATCTTTTGTTTTCATTAAACATTATTATATTTAGCATATCAATGTCTAAATTATTGATTGATATCACGATAACTTTATAGAATACCAGTTTTCCATAATTTTTATTTGAGTCTTAAGATATTTATAATTGATTCTTATTTTAAGACCGTTCTAAGTAAAGTAAAATGCTAATATACAATTCTCTAGATTCATAACATCTTAAAATTGTGCTTAAAACGGTCCTAAATATAAAAATCAATTACGAGTTATATCGGTCTTAATCTTGCGAAAAATATTAGTAAATATTCGTGCAAAGAAAATGAATTTAAATTTTGTCTATTTTTTACTATTACTGTGTAAAATAATTTACGAATTCTCTTGACCAAACAAAATCATATAAATATTTCCCAATAATTCATAGTTGCCCTTTTTTAACTGTTCTATACCATCAATTTTATCATCGGAAAACCATTGCGTTGTCCCATTTGTTCGACAGTGCCTTGATTGCCCTACTGGGTCTTATATTCTGTTATTTCAATGTGTTTTTTTTATCTATTTCTATATATACCTTATACAATTTCTTTACTCTCTTAAACTTTCGCTGGCAACATAAATTTTAATTCCTCCGTCAGTAATAGGGGCCTTCCAGAAACAAAGTAAATTTTTTATTGTTTCATATTATAAAAGTTTAAAAAAATTCTAGTATACTTTTCAAAACTTTAACAACATATTTTTATCATTGTAGAAGCCAGATTACAGACCATTATATTATCTACATATTTAAATTTATCTACCAAGATTCACAATAAAAAGGTAGATCGTGCCATTGCTAGAGGGACTTTTATTATGTCCTCCTTTCCATTTTTTTTGTCTATAAAATTCATTTTTTACTCGATAGGTAATTGCTGTTCTGTTAGCTTAGCGCTAATATCTAACAAGTTCTCGGAAAATTTCTTTCATTATCGATAAATGGCAGCAGAAATGTAATGAAATGCTTCGGTTTATGCCTTAAAGGCGATCACTTAATTTGTTTTCCCCCGTACAAATCCTAACGCTATTAGACCCAATATTATTTTTCGAATTCTCATCTTCCCTCTCCTTTGCATAATGTTACATAATATTCGAAGATCATTTTTTTACGCTTTTACAAAGAATTAACAAAGAACTTTAGAAATTTAGTAATTACGTATTTTTCTTTTACTGCCTTATAATATTTTTATGATTATAATATTTTTATGAGAAATATATATTTTTCTTTTTCTTAATTACATTAGTGTAGTATTAGAATATATGTAAAATGATAAAAGTAAATATTTTTAGATAATAAGAAAGTGTATTAAACTAAAACATTTTTTTTTGTTATAAAAAAAATAAATACAAAGATAATTTTGCTTTGTAATTTAAACAATAATTACAAAAATATTTAATGTAAAAAATTTATGGCAAGCAATTAATCTTTTAGATATCTAGAAATTTAATTGACTTTAAACTTGTCAAGTAATCTGTTTTCAAAATATTCTTGACATATTTCTATGTAAATGTATATTTTTATTAAAATTTCGAATTTCTTTCAAACATGTATATAAAAGCGATAATCATGCATTTTAATTTTCTTATCAAGCAATAATAAATTTCCAACTAGAAATGATTGGTTGAATCGATATCGATTGACTAGTGCTATCGATAGACGTCGATCCAACTATTTTTAACGAAGTTTTAACATGTAATTTGATTGCTCGCATAGCTATTAATAAGGATACCGTTTTTTTCCATCGAGATTAAGAAAACTATTATGGAAATTCATAAGATTCGCATTTCGTGCTAATAGGGACAATCTCAATTTTCTCATGCAAGCAGGTCGTACGAAGAGTGCGGAAAGATCGGAAGAGAGAGTATACTTAATCTCTTATATGACTTCTACTACTTTGTAGTTTCAAGGTTTATTTATGAAATTTACTTCGTAACTAACGTTAAGAGCTGTTATTTCCTTTAATAAACGAGGTCCTCGAGATTATGTTATATCACATATCATTAATTCACAATCTTAAAACTTCACTCATGAGATTCAATTTAATAATAGATGTCTTTTCATAAAAAAGTTTTTTGTGAAAAGATATTTTTAAAGAAAAATAGTAATCGATTATTTTATTCATTTTTCACTGAATATGATGTAAAGATCGATAAATGAGCGCGTTATATTGTTTATAAAAAAAATTGTTCGTATTTTCAGAATAAATAAAAAAGCTTCGGAGAGAGAGAGAGAGAGAGAGAGAGAAAGAAATAAATCATAGGTATAATAAAGATTTTTTATTATGTAACTTATTTCTTCGGGACTTTTTTTGTACATATTATTTTTAGAATAAAGCTGCTAATGGTGCAATTATTAATTATTCCAAATTTTTTTTCTTAAATATATTTTCAATGTAAGATATAAAATGAGATATAACGCCGTTAATTGTAATATTAGAACTTTCTAAATCAGGAATTATAGTAACAGTATTTTGAATACATACAAGTACCGAAAAACAATTATTATACCCTTTGATGTACGAACGTTAGTTCGATCTACTGCAAGTCACTAACTTGGACATTCCACGCTGTTTCACTCAGGTATGCACATTTATGTAGTCTACTTACCAACGCCATTGATTAATATGCAGGGTAGAATCAGATTGAAGACGTAAAACATCGGACGTCGTCGTAAGCGAATTTCGTAAGTGATGTCGGGATACGGTTCCTCGCAACAGGAATAATATTCGATGTTTCTACGAGCGGTGAAGTCCAAAAGATGAAACTCGCCGTTCGCCTGATAATTGCTCACGTCCCCCTGCTCGCTCTGTCTCTCCAATTCGAGCTGATGTTCGCAAAATTTCCTCATAAATTACGCAAGACACTATGACAACTGACATCGCAAATTGCCGTCGTTTGTCTATAAAAACTAGTTCTACATTAATCGCAAACTTGTTAGAACAGCAAGAGATTCTCAAGAGTAAAAGATTGAACGTTTGAACATTTTTTGATTGAGCCGTCATATTTTTCAAGATCTGCTTAAGATAAAATGAGATGTGTAAGATTAACAGGATTAGCAAAAGATGTTTTTTTTAAGGATAAAATGTCATGTCTTTTTTTTTTAACATGTTTTTAATACTTCATTACATGCTTTAAACAATATTATAAAAAACATATTTAAAATATATTTAAAACATTCATTAAGCAAGGGATTTAAACAATGGAAAACATGTTTAAAATATGATTTTTAGTAACCTGATAAGATAGGATAAAATGCGAGGATATCTTATTCTATTTACATAAGCAAGTTCTGAAAAATATAGTGGAACGAAAAATATGGTGTTCAATCTCTCTTGTGAGATCTCTAGTTTTAAAATTGACGCTCCACAGATTGACTATTGCGACAAACTTGCGATTTGATTTGCGTTTAATGTAGAACCAGCTTTAAAACGGCAAAGTTTTGCGAGTAGTAAAAAATATCAATTGAAAGCAGGTTTTTGTTATTTATCGAACATCCTTTTGCTAAACATGAACGAAAACTAACGTCTAGAGTCGGTTCGGTTTATCGACTAAAAGTTAAACTGGCAGCTGACAGGCCGAATGTCTGTTGTTGCGATCCAGAATGTTTTGTATAACGCGTAATAACTTTTCATCGAGTTGATACATGTTTTATTAATAATGACAAATCGAGAGGTTTATTGCGGTCGTACGAATGGGAAAAGAATTAAAAGACCAAAATCGAATTTTAAATTGAAGTAGAATATTACACGAATCGAACAGACACTCTCAATTGAATTTTAATATAATCTTTGTTTTACTTTTATCACAATTTCTTTTCTTCTGCATCTCGTAACAAGTAATATGTCACATCATTTATCTATTTATTAGATCCTTATTTTCTTAAATGATAAAAATCGAATTTTTAATTGAGATAAAATATACAAACAGAATAGACATTCTCAATGGAATTTTAAAATAATCCTTGTTTTACTTTTTATAGTAATTTCTTTTTTATCGTAGATCTCGTAACAAATAATATGTCACATCATTTATTTGTTTACTCAATCAACAAATTCTTCAAAAATTGTTAATTGGAACAAGAACTTGTTCGACTTTTTTTTATGAAAGAGAAACCTCTTGTCAAGTTTTCGCTTGGGAAATTAATGATGGCCACTGAAAATCCGACCACACGAAACACGAGAAATGATTAATGCGCGAAGAACTTTGAAAGATTCTCTTGGACAAGCATTTTACACCGCGATGACGTTCTTTACGCGACGAGGAGAAAACGACGGCAGTAGCGACGGCAGCAAATGTATTCAACGCGGAGAGATAGAAAATGGGAAAACTCTGTGAAAAAGATAGGCAGGGTGCTCTCGGCGCAGAGGCGAACTGAACGGTTCTCGTATTGAATTCTTCTCGCGATGTTGGGATTAAGCTCTTCGATCTGCCCGAACCAGGGCAATTTTTACGACTTGACGGCTCGGCGTTTTCGATTCCGCAGCTGTGTTAAGCGTTCCCGAACTTCCAAAAGACCGATCGGCTTCGCTTCGCAAACAAATGTACGTTTTTTTTCCTTTCGTTCATTCGTGTCGCACGCACAATTCATTCTGCATCAAAATAGTTTTTTGCTACGTATTTCTCCTAATACCGAAAAAAATTAGCTGTCTAAAACATAAAAAGATACAAAAATGTTCGGCGATCTTTATAGTAATTTCAATATGCATCTAAATATAAGATTTAATCTGCAATATTCATTCTTTATTTTTGTCTTTCTAATCGATACGATTTCGCATTTCGCATGAACTATATAATATATACCGATATACCAATACCTCAGACTTCAGATAATCGATAAGGTATCTTGCTGAATGATATCTACCAAAACCATAAAATATTCCGCGATCCTAAATGAAGGTGAATATAAAATCGTGAAATTCTGCTGAACGCAAAAATTAATTCGATTTAAAAAGAAATCTGCAAGACGAATTACCGTCGTGCGTCTATATAATAATCGCTCTCCCGTATTTTTAAATGATTCTAAAGTTTTATGAGACCCAATGAAAACGACTAATTGGAACATGTCATTCGAATTATCTCTTATATAACACTTATTTATTTAAAATATATCGACATCTTTGACTAACAACTCAACTGAAATCAATCTCTTGAAATCGTACGATTTAATAAATAGGCCTTCAGAATCAATTTTATATCCGTTACCTATGTATTTGCAATCGCGATTTAACCGAGAAATTCAAATAAAATGTGTTTTAAACATTTTTGACATAGTCTTGATAGTCATCTAAACTTTACTTCTCATGATTCAATAAAAAAGATGATTCTTAAGAAAAGATGTCGTTCGTTTATTTAAAAAATGATACATAACTCATAAAATTAAGGAAAAGAAAATATTTCTTTCTTACGAAAAATTATTTTTCAAAAAAGATGATAAAAAAAATCATTAAATTGTCACAATTCGAAAAAAATCGTTTTTAAGAGTTGATATGAAAATAACAAAAATAACATTTGACCGTATTAAAAATATTTTCTTTTTGCCGATTATTTGAATAGTAATTATTATTTAATAATTTTCTGTCAAACTTAACAAAAAATTATTATGTTGTTTTGTCATTTTCGTTTCAATCCTTAAAAAACTATTTTTTTAGTATAACAACTTTAATAATTTTTCTAAACCATCCTTTTCGAATTATAATGTTTTGATCGCTTTTTAATGAAGTTAAATTATTTTTGATGAATATTGTTTATATTCTATTAATTTTATATATATATATATATATATATACATACACACATTTAACTCATTCATATGATAATATCTAAAAAAATCATGTTTTTTTAACTATATCATTTTTGATATGTACGTTAATAGTTTTTACATCTTGTTTTTTCAGAGATAACTTGAGAAAAAAAACGATTAATCAAGTAAAAACGTTACTTATGTAAAAATCTGTCTTTAATTCCAAAAATACATTTTCTCTCGTTGAAGACGTTAGAATTCGAGTAATACTTTCTCTTTAGATGTCTCGACAAAGAGATTAATTATATCTTGATGATTGTAATCAGTCAACAAAACGGAATGCAAAATATATAATACAATAAGCTCTTTTAACAAAATTAATTTTAAATACAAGAAATAAAGAATATTTATATCTCATATTTATAATTCATAATAAATATGTAAAATATTTTATAACTGCCTGGCGCATGATTTTAGAATTTGTTTTTGCGATATATAGCACACATTATGTATGCATCCAAGGCCAGAGAGCCACTTGAGTGAACAAGCAACGGCATGAAATGGAGCAACGATCCATGCATCACTACATCACTGCTTGAAATGCAGTCATATATCACAGTTTATTACAGTAAATGATTAACTTATGAAATTGAAAACGTTCTATTTTGCACTGTCTGATCTGTAGCTTTCATGTTTGTTATTATCAATAAAGTTACAAAACATCATATTATAATTTTCACACTAAGATTTGAGTAAGCAGATATCAACACGAGCCGCTCAGTTTATCGTCGCATTATCCATCAAAACGCGATTATCTTCTAGAAACAATCACTTATTATCATCTGTTGCATTAATGTATTATGCAATGCGTTGCAGATGGCGGATAAATTATAGCTTCGTGCATAGCTTCTTCACGTTATATTTCCGTTATAGTGTAAAGTTATAATATAGTAAAGTACAAGACACGTGCACTTAATAAAATATTTATTGTTAAAATGTAACTATATACTGTCTGTGTTTCAAGATATAAAACTTAATTTCAAGTTTAATTTCTACTTCATACATAGATATTTTTAGATTTTTGCAGTATATTATACATTTTGCAGTATATTATAATATTATTAGTTCATGAAATTAAAAATGTTATATTGAGACAAGTTTAATGTGCGGATGTTTAATTCTTGATATTTGTTATATCAGCGAAATCGTTGAGCGTGATATTTGATATGTATTTTGATGCAAAATTCAGGACTATAAATATAACTTTCAAACGCGTTATATATCTTCGAGTTGATTGCAATAGAAGACACATTTGCACGTAATGCAAATTTTGCGAATTTTCACAATTTACATCGTTGAATAATTTGTCCCAACGGGACAAACTTCGAACTTCATTTTAAGAGAAATTTTTTAAGAGAAAATTTTTAATACGCGGCGCAGTGACCTGTTCTGTTAAAAATCAGATATTCAATTATGCAAATATAAAACTTTGATAATTTGCATTCGGATGAATGAAGATCCAAATGTGGAAAATAAAACGCAACTATAAAAGCTGAAGCTTACTTGATATCCATCATACGTCCAAGAGGCCCATTTGAGGGCACATCGTTGCTCGTCAAAGGGAAAGAACTCCACATTTATATCGCAACTGCTACGAAAGATACCGTGGCTTAACCAAACCACCTCGCCCGTGTGACTGACGATCACGTTTGTATTGATGACCGCTGAACTATATTGTGGATCCGCACTGTAACCAGAAAATTGAAACCGCATCGAGATATATGTATATATCTTTTTTTTTTCATTTCGATCACACAGCTTTATATCTTTAAACTCCGTTCCTTACATCAATAATATAATTTAAGAAATTCGGATACTTTAAGAAATTATTGTTTTCCATTTATATTGTATTCCATTTTGTAATACAAACTTCAAATTTATCCTAAATTATTTGTGTTTCCTGTAGTTTTATTTTTTTATATTCAACCGATCCCAAAAATTATTACTTTTTAAGAATATTCACATATTTTTCTTTTGAAAATCATATTTTATTTTGAATCTTCTCTCCAGTCTTTATTTTATGCGTATCATTGCAAAGTATCCCAGGGATTGAAAAATGTTTCGAAAGAATAGTAAGATTAAGACGAGATCTCAAGAGAACGTATAAATCATTGTCCTAATTTGTGGAATTTTTGTAATATCTCAGAACCGCGGGTTAAATATATATAAATTCTCTCCTTGCGATATACATTTTTAAAGTGCAATAACGTTGAGAAGTTTATTCCTTGATTCGAAATGATTGCTCACTTGTTGTACAAAATCGTGTCAGGTCGCCAGACACGATTGTAGGGAACGCGGATTACTCGAATTCCAGCAAATTCCGAGGCATTCCATTTCAAATGATGATCGGTCCAAACCTGCGTAACCCAACAGTTGGTCGTAAGTATCTGGTTCTTTTCATCCTGAAATAAATTATAAATCGTAAGACCTAAAGGAATGTAAAGCGAAACGATCTTCATAAAAACTGCAATATAAATTCGTTTACATAAATATAAATGCCACGCGCAGATTATAGCGTTTATTAATTTGTTTGAACATAACATTTAATTTATTTTTTCGATATAATGCATTTTCTCGCTCATTTATAAAATCTTTTTACGATTTATTTGCCAAAACAAGATATTTATTTTACTTAATCAGCAGTATATTTCTATATAATAAAAATTCTCTCAAAAAGTTTTATAATTTGTAACTAATTTATTATAAAATATTTAATTTGTCACGCTTAAAAAGATTGCTCTCTAAAAGAAAGTTGTTGAAACTGACCTGTGTGATTAATTGAACTTTATATAGATCAACGAAACGAATTGTCGACGATATGGTTGACAAATAACAGGCAATATATCTTTCTAGTTATAAAAAAAAATAATATCAATCCCTCACAAAATCCGAAACAGTTTTAAAACGTTAGTAGTAATATTATTTTCGCAATTTAATAAATTTCACGCTTTATTTTTAGACTTATAAAAGTAACTGCAAATAAATTAGAAATAAAATAAAATATTTTAAAGCGATTTTTATTGAAAATTTTTAGAAATTTTTTCATTTTGAACAATACAACAACTTAAAAAAATAAAGACAAAGTAAAATAAATACGAAATCAATAAACTAAAATAGTTTGTCTTATTTACCGTTATACTTATTCTACAATAATAAGCGTAGTTGTAAGTAGTT
>Ga0157362_1001487_pt1 | contig 10038 bp, 6 predicted proteins | sample AttlaeALBM3_FD_111480 | JGI IMG/M metagenome (GOLD analysis project Ga0157362, IMG submission 111480) | Fungus gardens microbial communities from leaf cutter ant in Ribeirão Preto, State of São Paulo, Brazil - Atta laevigata ALBM3 | ecosystem: Host-associated > Fungi > Mycelium > Unclassified ... | reverse complement strand
GTAGAATACCTTACCTCAACAATAGTTTGAGCTCCTGGGCTACTCATCGCTCTAACTTAAGACGCCTGCTCTACTATATTGCAGTGTGACTGGGTGCCTCACCGAGTGTGCCCCTTACACTATTTGCAGAAAGAATTACGATCAGACCTGGACCATTGTCACTAATGGCTAATTATAGCAAGATCAAGAGAGTTGAGCTGCCATGGAGTCGTATCATGGCAGTGGAAGGAAACTGGAACCTAGAGGAATAAGAAGACATAGAGAAGGTAGAAAGAAAAATAGAGAAGCTGAGGAGAGAGACAGAAGGAAGGTTAGATAAAAATAACATACTCAAGGGCAAGATGACTCAAGATTGCCGTCTCTATCTACAGTCTGGCAAGAGGCTCGAGACCTGCCTATCGTGCAAGAGAAAATTCCAGAAGTAGGACTAGAAGAGTGGAGAGTGGGTACCTAGTGTTTAGAAAGGGCATTGTCTCATCATTTCAGCCTTGCTATGTTTGGAAATTTGGAGGTTTTCTTTATCTTGCTTTTTTTGTTGTCTCATTACTTTGTAATCATAATAAAATACTCTAGGGCACAGAGGGGAACTCAAGCATCACATCCCTATTATTATCCCTTTCTATTGCTCTAGAGCTTAACAGCTATTTGGAGTGACTAAGTCTCTATTTTTCTGAAGTACTCTTTTTTATTTTCTAAAAACCATCAAACCTCTCCCTTAATGGGAATTCGAGCCCCAATAGACTTGGATATTTGTTTACCTTAGGAGTTAACTGCTCGCTATATGTCATTGAAGTTGGCTTCTAGTTGTATGGTCAGCTGAAGAAGAGTCCATATGACAGCATAGGAGTTCTAGTGTCATGACTTGGCAAAACGGCTAAGTCATTATCTATATTTCTTTTTTTTTATCTTAGACTTACTACACAGAAGAAAGTGCAGGAAAGTGTCATGTCACAAGTGTCACACAGTCATGGTCACATGACAGGAAGTCACAGCGTCACATCATATGATGTTATATGATGAGTCATATGATAGGCATGGGAAAATAGTGCACAGACCATATAGTAGTTGTATAAGTAGTGTAGAAAATCTAACGAGAACTCTATCGAGTTCTCTTTGTCAAATACTGAACAAAGAGACAGTTGGCTTAATTCCGGTCATCGGACTTTAGCTGCTGACATCTAGGTAGTTCTGCTGTATTAATGGCAAGCCAGACTACTAGACTAGGTAAGAGCAGTAGTGTCACAACACAAGACAAACACGTGTCCTAGAGAGTCTATTACAGTGAGATCTACTTCGAGTGGATTTATAAGATCTTTGTTATCATTTCTTTCAGCTACTTGAGTTTCACTCCCATATTCCTCCTTTCTTAAGCCCTCTTTGTTATTTGATCATCTCCCCAGTACCTACTTGTTTAGTACACAATTGTGAGATATCTCGGAGATCTTTCATATTTTTATTTTGTATTACTTTTGTCTTGTGATTAAATTGTATCATGGAGGTATAACAAAATACCTGTTCAAATGAACTACATAAATAGCTGGACCCTTGTTAGCAAGTAGTCTTGCTAATGTTACCCTTTTGGTGTAGTGGTAAACCATACAGTATGTGACTACTGGTCCATAGCATAACTGTGACAAAGACATGGTAAGAAATAAAATTTAGACAAGATAAAGGCTCAGATAAGGTTATTGAAAATACACTTAAATAGGTCAGAAATAGAATCAAAAATATTATAGAAGCTCTCAGAGTAGCATTAGAGGTATTAGATACCAATTTTGAGAACTTTAAATGGATTTTGGTAAAGTTATACTTGTTCTATAGCATAAAAGAGATACCATAATAGTATAGACAAGATTTCACTATTGAACTTATAAAAAAATAGTATTTTTCAAATAAATAAAGTGATTGATAAAAAAAAAAGACTAATTCTCATTGCTTACTATTTTGGTTTATATAGGAACTCAAAAAACTATAATGCAATGAAAAAATGCAAAAGGGAATTACATACTGGAACAAATAATAAGATATAGTCCTAGCTTCCAATTACATGCTAAAGGTTCAAGGGGAAATAATCAAAGATAAAGGTTATAAATAACTAGAAAATAGAAATTATACACAGCTCAAGTAAAATATAAGTTAGTTGTTGTGAAAGGAATGTAAAATCTCTCTAGATCATTGTTACATAGTCTTTCTAAGATGTCAACCTTTATATACTGTAACAAAAGCTCCTCTGGAAAATACAGTTAGTTGATCACTCATAAATCCTCTATACTTAGTTGCTCCCTTGTCTATACCCCCAATACTAAACCTTATGTATAAGGGAACACCTCCATTCCTACCCCTGAATGACATGACAACATTCCAGAGCTACTTTAGCCTGTTTAACTAGTAATACTTAAACACACTAGTTTAGCTCCGATCCTGTGAACCCTGATACTGAGGGATGAATATAATGTAGAAGATCCCTCTAGGAGCCTCATTCTATTCTCTGAGAATTCTCCTAGAGGTAAATTGTATCATAACCACTAACTGTAATATTAACTGAGGATTCTCCTGGAGTTTGTGCCCCAGTCGCCCTTATAGCAGAATAGGATCCTAATAATGGAGCCTTGGACTATCTCAGTGGACAGCCACCCAATAGGTCGCCCTCCCCTGCCATACCCAATCCTCCGAGAAATCCACTCTCTAGATGTCGTTGCCTCCAGATATCCCCCAAGGTGTAGCTGATGCCTTGGGGTACCTGCAACACCATCTCCATGAGCTAACAGAGAGACAAAATGTCTCTGAAAATAACATCAATACTACTCTGGCAGCCTTGACCGCGCAGCTACAGCAGCTTACACAGCTAGTAGCTAACCCCCCCCTTCTGCCTGTATTGAACACGCCTCCTCCGCCTGTACCATCTCCTCTGGTGTCTCTACCCCCCACTCAAACCACGAGACGAACGCGTCCCAAACTCTCCTCTCCCCCAGACTTCGGCGGGGAACGTCATAATGGTCATGCGTTCCTGTAAGGGCACACTCAGTGAGGCACCAGTCACACTGCAATATAGTAAGGCAGGCGTCTTAAGAAGAAGCGATGGATAGCCCAGGAGCTTCAATCATTGTTGAGGTAAGGTATTCTACCGTACATCACTAGCTATATATACTAGACTAGCCAGTCTGTGCACCAGTCACTATAGTCACATGCACCAGACAATAATAACTACACTACCAGATATAGCTATGTAGTATCTATGATGGAGACCTGAACTAGAGGATAATAGGAACTATGTGTCAGAGAGCCAAACTCCGTGCCGGAATTAAGCCAACTGCTCTTTGTTCAGCGTTAGACAAAGAGAACTCGATAGAGTTCCCATTAGATTCTGTACACTATTTATACAAGCAGAGTAACCCTAACCCTGTCCTTTATCCCATGCTTCCTTATGAGTCAACTTGCTCTCGCGCATCCATTATTACTAAAAGAAAAGAAAAAGAAAAGAAAACAAATATTCAAAACTAAAAAAAAAGAAAAAAAAAAGAAATATAAAATAATGACTTAACCGTTTTTGCCAAGTCATGACACTATGTACTGCAGACTCCGAGGATCTATGGGAACGCTAGATCATGCGAACCCTACCAGGTTATCTAAGCAACACTGGATGTCCCCTTACAGTTCCTGAACTCCTGCTCCTTGTTATGACTTGGCAAAACAGCTAAGTCATTATCTATATTTCTTTTCTTTTATCTTGGACTTACTATACAGAGGGAAGTGTGGGAAAGTGTCACGTCACAAGTGTCACATAGTCATGGTCACATGACAGGAAGTCACAGTGTTACATCACATGATGTCACATAATAGGCATAGGAAAATAGTGCACAGACCATGTAGTAGTTGTATAAGTAGTGTAGAAAATCTAATGGAAACTCTATCGAGTTCTCCTTGTCAAATGCTGATAAAGGAGTAGTTGGCTTAATTCTAGCTTTGGAGTTAGCTAGTCTGACACTCCCTGTACATCCGTCTAGCCCCGGAGCAGTTCCACGATGAGCAAGAGAAGATCCTTTGGGCTTTTACATTCTTCAAAAGTGGTTGTGCTACCAAGTGGTCTGAAAATGTGTTTCGCCAAAAAGCGGACACTGGCATCTTCCCTATTCAAACCTGGGGAGACTTTGAGCAACAGTTCCGGGTCCACTTCTTCTCTGTTAACATAGAAGCAGACGCAATCAATGCTCTGGAAGGCATCTCCTATCACCAAGGAGGCCAGACGGTGGACGACTACCTGGACAACTTCTAAGCCCTGGTCTCCGATGCAGGTTACACAGATCCCTGGACGCTAGTGGTGAAATTTCGACGAGGTCTCAGGATAGGGATCTAGAACCAAATCGCCACTATGCCGTACAGACGACCAGCTGATACTAACCCCAATGCGTGGTACCGAGCAGCGTGGAGGATCGACCAAGTGTGCCTCGCCAACAAGGCCTTTCTGTTAGGAAACCACTCAGAGGCGATTACTCCTTAAGCTAGGTAAAGGTCCCAGAAGCTAAGATGAGATTCAAGTGAAGTATATCTACGACAGCTTGCTAGTATATATACTTCTACACTAGACGATCACACATACTATCACATGAGCACATGGATTAGTAATCACATTGTCCTAATATTAGAATAGAAGGTATCGCACCGCATGACACAGACAGAGAGAAGATAGGAACGATGGGAATGCATACATGACTGTCAGTGGGCCACTAATAAAACAGACCCTCAGTGGTGACTAAGCACTACCCTAGATGTCCCCTTACACTTTCAGTCCGTGTCGCGTTTCGCTCTCTCCGCACCAACTAAAACCGTCTCCGCCCAACCCCTACCTATGTCCGTGGTAAGATTGCCCCCTGCTCCACCTCTTCCGGTCACTCCAAAGCTTCCGCCGCCCGCCCCATCTACGGGAGTCCCTATGGATGTCGACGCGACTAGGAAAGCAAGATTTCTGCCTCTATAAGGATGTTACCGATGCAGAGATGCGAACCACCTAGTCCAAGACTGCTCCCACCACATGAATGTCCATCAACTCACCTCGGAGCAGCGGGAGGAGCTGTTTGAAGATTTGTTGGCATTGAAAAACGCAGTTCCAATTAAAGAGTCTTGTCTCCCAGAGGAAGAAGAGGATTTTGCGTAGTGCAGCCAGCGATAAGTGCGCCCCGGTCGCCAGTAAATAAGTTCACTATATTGACTATAGAAGACCCCAATACAATTGACAGTGAACTAATAAACACACCGTCCCCTGACCCTCCAGTCCCTGCTCCACTCTGTAAACCCAAGTGGGAGAAGAAACTGTCGAAGCTCCTTGCAATCAGCGCCTTGGACACACGAGGAACTTCTCTCCTTCTGCCAGTAGAAATTGGAACTACAGACACAAGCGAACTCCACTCCGTCAAGACCCTCCTAGACTCCAGAGCAACCAGAAGCTTCATCGACAGAGATTTTGTCCACTCAAAAAGAATGAACACTCGGACCCTCTCACATAACATCCCAGTCTTCAACGTTGACGGCTCCCCTAATGAGGAAGAACAGATCTCCAAGGTTGTGGATGTGGTTCTCCGGTACAAGACTCACTCCAAAAGGATGCTTTTGGCTGTCTCCAGACTTGGGAAACAAAGCCTGATTCTCAGCTATGACTGGCTCAAGAATCACAACCCCAAGATTGACTGGGAAAAGGGAGAAGTTGAAATGACCCGTTGTCTATTCCGGTATGAAGGAGGACGCGCCCTATGGAAGGAATAGACCTTCCAGAAAAGAACTGAACTCTGAGCCCTCCGATCATGTCGAAACAGACCCATGTCCCTACTCCAGGAAGAGCTAGAACTTGAAAAGACGCCTCTGCAAATGTATGGCCCTGACTGGGAGCCTAGAGACCGACTCTTCCTTACATGCCTCCTTCTGGAGCTCACTCTGACCGACCTCCGAGCCATGGCTACGACCTCCCAGCATCTCATGGAGGGAGCTAGACATAGCAAAGAGGTATAGGCTGCTACCACTCCGTTGCCCACCTACATTGCAGAGTTCCAATCCGTGTTCGCCAAAGAAGACTTTGACATACTGCCGGAGCACCACAAGTGGGATCATGCTATTGAACTGATCCCCGGAGCGGAGCCCAAGTCGTCAAAGGTCTACCCCCTGTCCCCATTAGAGCAAACTGAGTTGGACGCCTTCCTGGAGGAAAACCTACATACCAGATGCATCCGACCCTCCAAGTCCCCCATCACAGCCCCAGTGTTCTTCATTAAAAAGAAGGATGGTTCACTCTGGCTAGTCCAAGACTATCGTGTGCTGAATGCCATAACCATCAAGAGCAGGTACCCCCTCTCTCTCATCTCCGAACTCGTCTCCCAACTCTGTGGAGCCAAGTACTTTACAAAGCTTGACGTCCGATGGGGTTTCAATAACGTACATATCAAGCCTGGAGACGAATGGAAGGCAGCCTTCCGTACCAATCGCAGTCTCTTCGAACCCCTTGTGATGTTCTTTGGAATGACCAACAGTCCCGCCACCTTCCAAACTATGATGAATGACATTTTCAGGACCCTCATAGCCGAAGGGATTGTGGTAGTGTACTTGGATGACATTCTGATCTTTACACGGACGGAGGAGGAACACGAACAAGCGGTCCGGAGGGTCTTGAAAGTACTAGCGGAACACAAGTTATTCCTCCACCCGGAGAAGTGCGAGTTCCATCAGAAGCAGATTGAGTACCTCGGACTAGTCATCTCGGAGAACAAGGTTGAGATGAACCCTGTTAAGGTTGCCGGAGTCCACGATTGGCCCATCCCAGAGAACCAGACTGATATACAGGCTTTCATAGGCTTCGTCAACTTCTACCGTCGCTTCATCTGGGACTTCTCCACCATCGCCAGGCCCCTCTTCAATCTCACTCGTTCCGACAAGGCTTGGAACTGGGATGCTAAGGAACAGGAAGCCTTCGAATGTCTCAAAATGGCAGTGACCACCGCTCCGGTCCTGGTGTCGCCTCAAGATTCAGAACCCTTCTGCATCGAAGCTGACAGCTCCGACTTCGCCTCTGAAGCCATCCTCTCTCAGCAACTACCTGGAGAGGAGAAATGGCACCTGGTGGCCTTCTACAGCAAATTCCTGTCTCCAGTGGAACAGAATTACGAGATTCATGACAAAGAGATGTTCGCTATCATCTGCACACTGGAGAAGTGAAGGCACTTCTTGAAAGGAGCCTGACACCTGGTAGAGATCTGGACAGACCACAAGAACCTGGAGTACTTCATGACGGCCAAGAAACTCAACCGTTATCAAGCCTGTTGGTCTCTGTACTTAGTCCACTTTGACTTCAGACTGGTCCACTGCCTAGGATGCTGCATGGAAAAGCCGGACACGTTATCGCGGAGGCTGAACTATGGCAATGGAGCCTCTGACAACAAAGATGTGATCCTGTTATGACTGGAGCTCTTGGCAATCCGAGCTCTCGAAGGAGTTCAGCTGGAGGGACCGGAGAAAGACATTCTAAGAGAAATTCATCAAGGGAACCAGAAGGGAGACCAGGAAGAACCAGTGGCAAAGGCAGCAAAGGAACTCCAGCAAGCATCGAGTAAGACGGTCTGCTCTGCAGAATGGTTGGAAGACAAAGGACTACTCCGCTTCAGAGGTAAGATCTACGTTCTCCGGAATCCGGACTTACAAAGGTGAGTAGTCTCGTTGTGCCATGACACAAAGATCGCTGGACACCCCGGATGCTAGAAAACACTGGAGTTAGTCTCCAGGAATTACTGGTGGCCTCAAATGTCTAGGTACATTGGACAGTACGTCAGCACCTGTGACCTCTGCATTAGGATGAAACTGATAAGATAGGCTCTGGTAGGCGAATTGCACCCTCTCTGGATCCTGGACTCGCAATGGGACACGCTTAGTGTGGACTTCGTAGTAGAACTTCCCCTCTCCTCCAGTCACGACGCAGTGATGACAGTGGTGGACTCAGTGTCGAAATGAGTGCACTTCATTCTGATACACACAACGGTGACAGCGGAAAGAGCAGCCAGGCTCTTCCTACATCAAGTCTGGAAGCTCCACGGCCTTCCGAAGTGTGTAATCTCGGACCGTGGACCTCAATTCATAGTGCATTTCACCAGAGAACTCTATCGCTTACTAGAGATAAAGTTGGCGTCTTCCACAGCATGGCACCCTCAAACCGACAGACAAATGGAGCACATTAATCAAGAGTTAGATCAGTACCTCCGGTGTTAGGGCACTAAGTCACTCAGAGGCGATAGACCCTTAAGCTAATGAGTAGATCCGAAAGCTAAGGTGATATTCGACTGAAGTAGATCTACTACAGCTGACTAGTACTTATACTACTAGGTAACCAGGCACCGTTCTCATGGTACCTGAACTACATTCTCACTAAGTCCAATAATAGGTTTACAGGAACACACAAGATGTCAGTCATGAGAGAGGAAGGAAGACAGTGGGAAGGCGATCGGAGAGATGGCGGCTCTTAGGTGGAAACCTACTCACGTCACTAAGCCCAACCCTAGGGTAAGTCCCCTTACATCTGGCTCTTTGTGAACAAATGGCAGGACGACTGGTACGACCTTCTCCTTATGGCAGAGTTCTAGTACAACAACTATGTCCACTCCGCCACCCAACAGCCTCCGTTCCTGCTCGACACTGGAAGACTTCCTCACATGGGATTTGAACCCCGACAGAGCCCCTCCAGTCTAGAGACAGTCAACGAGTTCACGGAGAGAATGAGGACTGCAATCGACGAGGCCAAATCCGCGATCCACAAGGCACAGGACGACATGAAGAGGTATTACGACCGATGAAGAACTCTGGCTCTGGTGTTCAAACCTGGCGACAAAGTCTTCCTCAACGCATCGGATATCCGAACTACGCGCCCCTCACAGAAACTTTCACACTGACGGCTTAGCTCCTTTGTAGTAGAACGGCAGATCGGACCTATGGCCTACCGCTTAAGACTGCTACACTGGATGAAGCAACTCCATCCAGTGTTCAACGTAGTGAAGCTTACTCCAGCCCCAGACGACCCAATCACAGGCCAGAAAACAAAAGGTCACCCACCGCCCATAGTCATTGACAGAGAACCAGAGTGGGAAGTAGAGGAGATACTCGACAGCTGTTGGCATCGGAGAAGATTCCAATACCTCATCAAGTGGAAAGGATATGGCCGTGAACACAACTCCTGGGAGTCTGCTTCTGAAGTCTCCATGCCAGAACTCACAGCAGAGTTCCACTGCAAATACCCAGGAGCTCCGAGACACATCCGACACATGGAATTTGACAGCATCTTTCACTCCGAGTCTATTGCTTCGAGACGTAGCAATCTTGAAGGGGGGGTGAATGTTAAGACTCTAAACCTCACAGTTGAATATACGTTTCAACTTGAAGCTTATATCTAACACTTGATATCTTCACGCTCCTCATTAGAGGGTCTGGTTAAGGTTTTCAGTGAAGTTATATCAGAGGAGAGATGTCAATAAGACTTTGAGTAGCACTCTTGAGGTTGTCCTAAGACAAGTAAGAGTACTGATTCCTCAGAGTAAGGATTTTACAAAGGGAATACAGAAAGAGAGAACTTGCCATTCCCTTCTCTTTCTGGTTTGTATTTATCCTAACTAGAGATGTAACCAATCGTTACAATATGATAACACTACTTGTAACTAAGAGTGACTAGTTAAGTGACAGATAAGTGACAAGGTGACAAGTGAGTCAGAGGTGAGTCATTGTCTAATAATGGGTTAGTTCAATATTGTCCTATTTAGCACAAGTCCAAAGATAGAGGAGGAGAATAATCCGAGATTTCTCCAAAGAGTCCTATCCATACCATGAGTCCATTGTTTCCTAAGATGCTTCGACATTCTATGCATTATTGCATAGTAATGTCCTCGTTCTGTACCATCTGTCAAGGACGGAATTCGGAGGAACGGAAGTAGAAGATAATAGACAGAAAACTACACTCCGTTCCGGAGTAATGTACAACGTCGGAGAAGGATGTACTTAGCGATGATAGAAAGAAGGCTC
>Ga0157362_1001486_pt1 | contig 10039 bp, 2 predicted proteins | sample AttlaeALBM3_FD_111480 | JGI IMG/M metagenome (GOLD analysis project Ga0157362, IMG submission 111480) | Fungus gardens microbial communities from leaf cutter ant in Ribeirão Preto, State of São Paulo, Brazil - Atta laevigata ALBM3 | ecosystem: Host-associated > Fungi > Mycelium > Unclassified ... | reverse complement strand
TTTATAAACTACAGCGAAATGATTTGCTATTGCTGCTATAATATAGATGTCACAGCTAAGATAGCTATTATATCTATTTTTTAGCTGTCTATATTTTACACCTGCCATTTAGTTACCACATGCAGTTATTAGTTACAGCTACTTTCTTTTTTCCGTGTATATATATTATTATATACATCAGATTTTTAGATAATGTCGATAGAATTAAATAGTTTCAGATAATCTTCAGATAATGTCTTCAAATTTAAAGTACATTACAATATACGTAGAGTATGAAGGGGTTAAAATTAATACGAGTATATGATACATGTGTGTGTGTGTGTGTGTTCATAATCGCAAACAATAAAATTGAATACAAAAAAGAAATCGATGATATCATACTGCATATAATATTGATTTTCAAATGCTAAAGAGACAGCGATGACAAAGAGGAGATATACCGCTTGATTTGTAAGCAGAAAAAATAATAAAAAACCGAAGCTATTCAAGAGAAGAGGCAATCATTGGTACTTTCCCACTTCTCGGACGCTATGAAGAGGTTTCCGCAAACGATGGTCTCTCCAGGTATGAACATTGACGTTGTGGGGATGCGCTTAAAAGGGCGAACCAATTTATCAGAAATACCATAAGTTCTTAACGGTCGCGCAAAGATTTCCTCGAGAATACTTTGCCAGTCACCGACTTGTCTTTTCGCAGAAAGATTGCCCATAACGTTTGAAAGCTCATTTCATACGATACCAATTAAAACAACTTTAAAAGTTAAATTGCGCAATCCACTATACTTCCGAGCCAGTTATTTTGACCTCATTGATTACGTAAATTCTGTTGAATCTGTGAAGTTATTAGGAGAAACTTGATACAATTCTAAACATAACATGATGATAACTTGAATAATTTCATGCTCCAATTTTCCTCGATTTTAAAATATTTGGGTTTGTATTTTTATCTAATTAAAGAAATCTAATTAATTTTTATATTTAGAGCAAAAAAAGAACAGTATAAAATAATCTCAATTTCTCATAATAAATAATGCATTTAATTTTTATGGTATCGAATACATTTCTCGAAAGCAATTCTAAAATAATATTTAAGTAAATAATACAATTTGCTTAAAAACTCTTTTTAGTAACACAAAATAATCATGACTGCAAAAGAACAAAAACATTAATCCAGGATAATGCCTGACGGAACGTCCAACTTACGCTATGAAATTATGCCATGCAAGGGCGAGTGTCATCATTGTTAGGGAAGTTTCCATCTCGCGTTGAGATTTTGCGGAATTAAGGCACGACCTGAACATTACTTGCTCTCGTCGACTTTCGTGTACCCATCCGGGCGAAGAACGCGCAGTCATGCAGGCATGCATTCTCGCGAATCCGGCCTACTTCCGAAAACTACGAGGGACTAAAAGTTCGAATCCAACAGCTCATACCAAGATCATCGCTTTAACTCGATGGTTTATTTTAGAAAATTTTCGGAGGGTTTAAAAACTCTGACGAAGAAATATAATTTTAAAAATCACGAAATGCAAATTTTTAAGGTGTCACACAAATTTTCAAATTTATTTATGACGCTTAATTTCGGATAAGTATAATATGTAAAATAACAAGTACAAATATTACAGATTATTGAAATGGAATACTTTTATAAAAATTATATTTCAGAGTAGGTACCTCTCTATTTTGTAGAATATAATTTTAATATTTCCATAATTTTTTTCATCTCATTTTATACCAAACACAAACACAAACGCTTTCTTTCAGTTACAAAATTAGTCACTAACAGCAAGAATTATTTCATAAGATACTCGCAAAATTTCCCTTGACCCAGTAATATTCCGGAATAATTACTGAGAATATAGTATCAGTAATTAGAAGTCTATTAAAATTGTCCCCGTCGCTACGAAGTCTTGTCGCTTTCACACTTCTCGATAGTCCGACATTCGCGTATTACTTGAATTTCCACGTTGCGTATAATTCATACACTCTCGTCTCTTGGTAACACGGAAGACGATAGTGCTCTCGGCGCAGGTGTCCTCCCATTTGATATTCTTTCGCCCGAGAGAGAGAGAGAGAGAGAGTTCCTCGTAATCGTTTCCGCTTGTTATTATAGATAACATCACGGGATATTGCTAGATGATAACGCGAGACCAGTATTGTCCTTTCCTTCCAATGCAGCCTCCTCAACAATATTCGTAATGCCAGTTTGAACTTTGCAATGCCAGTTTAAACTTTACAGGTTTATTTTCTCAAGTTTCTAAAAATGTTCAATATATAGGATGTCAAATGCTTCAGCTTTTAAAATCGATATGATGATTGTAAGTTTCATCAACTTTTATGAAGAGATTTTATTTTTTATTAATTAAACAAATTTATTAATTATAAAAAAACAATCCTATTTTTAGACAGAGCGGATCTCTTATATTTAATAATACAAATATGCAAATTTTTGCAAATACATTTGTAAATCGTATCGGCGTGCAGTTTATAAAACTGAAAAAATGTATTTGCAAAAATTAGCATATTAATATTATGTTAAGCATCAAGACTCGCTTTGATTGGAAATAAGATATATTATTTCTCTAATTAATTTATTCTCGTCGATCTAAATTCTCAAATTATAATTGTTTATCTTTTTATAAAATAATTTTATTACTAATAATTGAATTAATTAATAGAAAAATAACAAAAATTACTAATTAATATAATTTAATCTTTTATAATTTTCCTTCGTCCTTTACCTCGTATACATAATGATCCATACTGATTTGATAATCCTATCTTTCCTGAAAAAAATCTCACATGTTATTTTTAAAATTATATTTCTTATACAAGAAAAATTTCAAATATTATCCCAGAGAATATTGTAGCCCCTTGGGCTTTTCCGCTTCGCGCAACAAACCTGAACTCGTAACGCAAAACGAAAAGTCACGTGCAAGAAAACCAAATACAAGTTACTTACAATATTCCACGAAAAGTGAACTTCACGTGTCACGCACGTGATACAAACACGTGGTCCAATATTGTTTTCTTTAGCTGACATGGCTAGCGTGGAAACAAATAGTCGTATTTATGTAAAGGAGAAAGAAAAATCACATTACATAGGATTTACTGACGAAAAGTTACCGGGAAAAATAAAAAGGCAGAAAAGGAAAATATACCTGTGTCGATACAATTCTGTCGCTTTTGCGGATCACGTATGACTCGCAGCGAAATGAAGTAATTCAAGACACAAAAGACATAGTCGACTCCAGTACCCTGAGTTGATTTTCTTCTTCTCCTTTACATGTGAGAACCAACGTATCTTCGTTCCTTTGCGCGACACTCTTCGATGCGAAATTATCCGACACACGTACGCATCTTTTTGGATCGAGATATAAAACGTGACATGAATATTTACAAGAGAGATAGTAGAAGCAAATGTTATAGAACAGATAGATCTTTCGTGAAAAAAATCAAGACAGCAGATATTCTGGGGTTAAGTTCTTCCTCAAAACGCGGAACCATGCACTTGTGCTAAATGGATTAATAAGAGACAAATTCGTATCAAAAGATATCAATGAAATAACATAAAAACATCTAATCGTAAGTACCTATATAAAAATATGCAACTACATAAATATGCAAACTGCAAAAAATAAAAATTGTGAGAGTTGCAACAAAATATAATGCATGTTTTTATGACTCTTTCGGAATGTAGACAAAAATATCATCGAGAGAGATAACATTATGTAAACCAACGAAGACCAATTTAATTATTATATATAATACTTTCAAAATTAAATTGATGTTTTCCTTTGATCACTCTTCCCTTTAATTTTAATTTTATATATTTCGAAACATACGATATTCTGAAACACGAGATGTAACACTCTGCGATACATGATATATCAATGAAGTCATTATCGCATATCACTATTTCATTAATTAATTACCAAATGGAATATTTACATAGATTAACGATATAATTTCATACATCAAAAAGATTTATGATTACTTGGTAAATTAATACGAGGAAGTTAGCGTCATACAATGCGTTTGCGAGCATGGCAGAATGTAAAATGACTAATGAATCGTGAATGAAACGAGACTGCAGGAACATGTGACTGGGCATGATCCATCGGCGTGTTTAATCGGCGATGCAGCAATCTGGCTAGAAAATGCCTAAATATAGAGGCAGCAAAGAGGTGTGTTAGAGAGAGAGAGAGAGAGAGAGAGAGAGAGAGAGAGAAAGAGAGAAATAAAGAAGGATAAGTATCGGCGTGGTAAATGAATAAAATTTCAATCTTTTCTGAAACTTCCTCTTTGTTGCTGCAGTGGCGAGAAAAAAAATATAAAGTGAAATAGCGGAAGCAAGAGCGGAAGGAAGAAAGAGTTCGACTGAGAACAAGCCAGGCAGTTAAAAGGGTCCCATCACGTGGCGATCGATAAGTTTGCTTCTATCGTGCGCTTGCTCTCATGTCTTTAGATATGTGTGTATGCTTACAATACAAGTGCAGCGAGGAAGAGAAAGAGAAAGAGAGAGAGAGAGAGAGAGAGAGAGAGAGAGAGAAATACGATGCAAGCAAGCTGCACTCTCGAAAGCCGATCGCACGGTTCTCGAATCTAAATCCCAAGCAAGTTCTCCGAGCTCCAAGCCGCTACCGTCTTTTGTCGTCGCCATCGAGACGTTCGTTCCCACGACGAAGCGTCGTCGGAGAGCGTCGTCTCGGTCACGACGTCGTGCCCTGGATGATATGAAATAGCGAGAGCTTACGACCTCGTTTCTGCCTCGAAAATGTCTATCATATTGCTAACTGCACATAACGGTTAATAGAATTATTATTTATATTGATAGTTCAATGTTCTTCTATTTTTTTGAATCCCATGAATTTTTTAACAATATAATATTGTATTTTTGCAAAAACATTACAAAATAAAAATATCTAAGTCTTAGAAACATAAAATTCTATATAATTAGATACGCATGGAATAAGATAAATAGTAATGATACTATTTTTTTAGAGAAAGATACATTCAAACAATCAATTATTTTACAATTAGAAATTTATAAGTCCAAGAAAATAAATAATAATAAATTCAATTAAATCTTTTTTAAATACTGTGTTTTATATATAAGCAGTTACATATACTTTTAAGCAATTAAAAAAAGAGAAATTTAATAAATTGAACTTTCAAAGAGTACATAGATAACAATAAAACACCTATTTTAGTTAGTTCTTGCACGCGTTTCAGGATCGAAGAGAGAACTAGCAAAGAAACTGTAGTAAATCTACTTGTAAAGTACAGAATGTTGGAATAGTTTGACATACGAACGACTGGATGCGGCGACTAGACAATTGCTTTATCGGAAGTTCCGTGAGAAAAGCGGCGGGAATTTTGTTACGATAGCAGTACGATCGGAAATTGCTTTGATTTATCAACTCGTTTCCGTTGCACATCTATTAAAAGACAAATCTATTTTGATAAAAACTAAAATAGACGTTATAAATATGTCTAAATAGTTAAACAATACCATTTGATAAATTTTTATCATGTATTTATATTTAACGTATATATTAAATATTTTCAATTAATAATCCTGCTTCTTTTTACTGATTTTTAAATAATATTTAAAAATTGGTAAAAAATCGTTCGTATTTAAAACAATATATAATTATATTATATTAACAATATATAATTAATTTACAATATATATTTTATAATAATATATATAATTATATTAATTTTATGTGCTCACGAGAAAAAAAGTATAAATTTAATAGTATTATTCACAATGCAACTATCTAGATTCGAGAGAATTGAAATGGCTGATCTGTATCTATAAATCTTAATACATTTCTTAATTTATTGTGAATTTATAAAAATAGATATGTTTAATTCTCTTAACATTGGCATTTTCTTCTCATAAAAAAACATGGTAAGTATCTCCATTCCAAAATTATTGACTTTTAAGAAAGAATATAAAATTTGTAGAATTACGTTTATAAATTATAAAGTCATAGAATTTAATAAATGCGGGAGTATTATTAATTTAAACTAATAAATATAATAATAATTTACAACGAAAGCTTCATTTAATGCATTATTTATTAAATAAGATATTGAACAATTAAATTGTTAAAATAATGTTTGCAAAAAATCTTTTTAATAAAATTAACATTTCTTAATAATTTAAATATTAAAATCATATCAAAATTTTTTCATGAAATTAAGAGAAGTATAATATAATTAAATGTCTGATTCTAATACCGAATCGAGTTAGCAAGCGGTATTTTAGATCTTTTTATGGAATTACATTCGTAGGGAACAAAGGAATAATATAAGGATCAGATAAGGATAAGGAAGGTAGAGCCATTTTATTATCACTATTATACGTGGCGAATTGGATTATTACAGAGGGCTTACGGGGGATTGCCCTTGTCTCAATTATCGCTAACTGCATGTTTCCATATCTCCAAGGTAGTCATATCCTCTTACGCTCAATTAGTTTGCGTCCTTTACGTCTACATGCCACTCCATTAGCTTTGAATTAATACATCGAGTTCAAGTATTCCTCAAAAACAGAAGTTAAAACCGGACCGTCTCACGAAACTTTGGAATCAGGTCAAACTGACTTCATCCATATTCTTCGCTCGTTCCCGCCGTCCCAAGAGAATTGCGAGACATCGCGGAATTTCGCAATGATCTCACGACGCCGTGCGACAATACGAATCGGAGTCACTTGTGTATCTCGAGAACAACCCCACTCATGGGACGCATTATTATATGGAGTATATGATGTACATACGTTGAGTGAGGAGTTGAAGTAAGAACATTAGTTTAAGTGACAAACTTACAGATGATAATATAACCAAAATCAAATTTCAAATAATAGAAAATCGTCGATTGAAATTAATAAAACCGCAATTATAATATGAAATCAATAAAAAAAACTGCAGTAATAACTATAAAAATGGCAAAAAATTATAAAAATGACAGACATGATAAATGAATTGTGCAATTTTTTTCATCATGTCCAAGTCAATCAAAATTAATTACACACATTCTAAAATTCAAAATGCTGAAAGATGCAATAGGAATGAAGCGAAATTCAAAAAAAGAAAAAAGTATTTTGCATAAAAATTGTTCGTCACAGTTCAATGCGTCGCCGCGAAAATAAATTCTGTCATTTAATCGTGAAATTTTTATATCGAACGCTTCAGCTGCACCTCCGCTCACGCAGTGATTTTTAGAGTCGCGAAAAAGCTTGCGATGTCACTGCGAGACACGAATGTCATATGAGGTTCTAGATGCTATTGTCGTAAAGCTACGTTCATAGATACGATGTTTGCTCCATGAATCTAACATTAAATCTTCTGTCTACCCTCACTCTCTCTCCTCCGTCTCTCTCTTCGATTATCTCTCTATGTCTGATGCTTTGATAACACTGGTGCGCCAACTATGCACATGAAACATGCGCGAGACGATCGCGCGAGTCTTGATTACTAGGCACGAAACAGTTACGTCAGTTAACGACATCCTCGCGCCTAAGTGCAAAGGCACATATTACCGAAGTTTCTCTTCCCCGAATGGCGGCAGGAGGCGACGACAGACGCAAACCTACTGTCGACGTTACAGTTAGACCCTTCTACGAGAACAGTTCAATTTAACTTGGCCACCATTGCTCCAACCTTAAAGCACGATCGTAAACCATTCTATAACTTCCCAAAAATTCGCTAGCAATTCTATGAAATGACGAATGGACCTCTATATGTTAATTAATAAAAGATAAAAGATTCGATCACCGATTCATTATTAGCCCGAATACAAATCTTTCTAAAAAAAAATATTATGGTGCAACAGTTTCCTAAATTACAAACTACTTCCTTCGAATTAATTAATCTTCGATGATGAATAAAGATGAATGATTGAATTTCTTTTCTTTTAAAACAAAAGATAAAAATTCTAATTCAAAGCTTATATGTAATGACTAATTACCATAAATTTCAAATCTATTTGATATATGAAGCGCCCTTATTAGAATTCAAATCAACTCTAGCTTCGTTATCCAAATTGGATCATGATGATTGTACGTGCTTCATATCCTATTCATTTCCATAAATAAGGAGGATAAAGGACGCAGATACCAATGCCAAATACGCTATTATGTGTGTAATTGACGCCTCGCAAAATCGCGTAACGCACTTTCTGCGCTTATATGAGATGCATCTCAGACAAGAAATCAAAGTACGCAAATGAAAAATGACAGGAAGCTCGAATGAGCAAAAGAATAAAAAGAAGAGAATAATGTAGAATTAAATATGTCGACAAAATCATTAGAGGAAAGTTATATACGGAAAGAGCAATTTTGCTGAATTATCTAAAAATTTAGCTGAATATAAATCTGAAAATAATTTTGTTCAATCATCAAAACAATTTTTGTAGAAATTTCAAGCATGATAAGCAATGCTGCAAAAAGTTTTGACTTCTAGCAATCAGTTTAAACGTCCCATATAATTTTAATGGTTCAACGAAATTATTTTCACATCTACTCCTAATTAAATTTTTAAATACTTTAGCAAAATCGTTCTTTCCGTGTAAAAAAAAAAAATTTTCTATAATCTAAGTCTCGACGTACGTAGTCGCGAAAGGAAGTAGACGTGATTGCGCAATAACGAGTCACTCAATTCCAACTCGTGAGAGCCAATGACAAAGCTAATTGTACACCTTCGAGATCTCGTAATATAACGGATTAAGAGAGCACACGGATTCGAAATTAGCTCACCAGTCACGAAAGCGCTTCGCCCTCGCGTCGCTCAATAGATGAATGGCGAATGAAAAAGAAAAAAAGAAAAAGGAGAGAAAAAGAAAGAAAGAAGACATGGAGAAAAAATCTCTAATCGCTTCGTCAAACGTATATAATCTCCTTAGTAAAATCAGCGCGAGAACAAGATAAAATTATTCAGTTAACTTTTTCAGTCAGAAACGAAGAGGAATCTACTGCGAAATGAATACAATCGTGCTCCACAGAAAAAAATAGATTTTTTAAATTATTATATACACTTTTTAAAATGATCTTTTGAATCTATAAAATATCGTTAATATAGTCTGTTATTAAATAAATGACGAGCAAAATTAAGAGAAAAAAAGTAAGAGTTTAAAACTACATAATTTTTCCTATTTCAAATATATATTTAAACTTAAATAATCTATAATACTTTCAGAATTCCAATTGTTCCTCTTTATGACTATATAAATATACATATACATATATTGTATAAATTAATATTTCAATATTAAATTATTAATGATAATATATATTTAACAAAAAAGAAAAAATTAAATTAATAATATAAAAAAATTATGACTATTTCAACATGAACTTGTGGAACTGAATGCAAATTAATTTTAATTGCATTCTTCCTTGACTATTAAATAAAAATTAATGAAGACTAAGCGAAATCTTTCTCTTCATAATCTAAAACGATCTTCGGATTCGGCATTTCGATAACTGATTCCTGAACTTACTGAAGACTCAGTAAAGCTTCGAATAATTAAGATACCTAATACAACATATAATATCGATAGCTGTATGTGAAAAACTCTGCAGATTTTTCACAAATTCGTTCGATTCAGTAGAAAACCAACTTTTTTATGTAATAGTTAATCGTGAAATTCATACAATCATGTCATGCAATTAAATGAATTAAAAGATTAATTTACTAGGTTGCTCAAGAAGGTTCTGGATATATCGCGTTGGTAATTTTTATTTTAAAGAAAAAATTTTCAAATTTAAGTAATATTTTACACTCTAATTTTTTTTACAAGTGTAAATTACCATTTAATTCTTTTAATGGCCACTGTTTTAAAACTTGCTCTTTCTTCAACAAATATTTCGAGAATTTGATATGTAGAGTCCAGTTAATTCTTTTCAAACATGTTATTATATTTTATTGTCAAATGTATATTTATAATTTTTAAAAATTTGTATATTTTAATCAAAGATATAATTAAAAATAAAAAAAAAAAATATATATATATATATAAAACAATAAAAG
>Ga0157362_1001485_pt1 | contig 10042 bp, 11 predicted proteins | sample AttlaeALBM3_FD_111480 | JGI IMG/M metagenome (GOLD analysis project Ga0157362, IMG submission 111480) | Fungus gardens microbial communities from leaf cutter ant in Ribeirão Preto, State of São Paulo, Brazil - Atta laevigata ALBM3 | ecosystem: Host-associated > Fungi > Mycelium > Unclassified ... | reverse complement strand
TGTATAAAAATTAAAGATAGTACCATTTGTATTAAGTAAACAATAAAGATAGTATTACTTGGGTTTTATTTTTTATTTGCTAGTAGAATTTAACTTAATGCCACAATTGTCAAATCTTTTGTACAAATGATACATATCATTAGATTAATTCATTAGATATTCATTATATATATAATTTGACATCGTAAGAAATGGAATTTAACTTGGCGCCAATTTTTGATATCAAATTTTTTTATGATCGATACATAAAATTTTGAGGAATTTAATTTGGCACCAATTTTGTTGATATCAAATCTTTTAAATGAACAATACATATCATTAAAATTAAATAACAAGAGACAGTACCAATTGTGTTTTACTTTCTAATTTGATAGAATTTAACTTGACAGACTATCAAATTAAAAAAATTCGATTGAATAAACAGATAATAACAATGACAATAAGGAAAAAACAAATAAAAATAAAAAGAGCAAAAAAAGAACTTTTTCACAGTTTCGTCCGACATTTCAGATAAAATCAAAAATTTTTTTAAGAACATCAACATTGTAAACATGGTATATAGAGGAATAAATAAACTCTATCAGAGTCCTCAAAAATAAGTTGCCGTCACACGAAACGTGGTTTATAAAATACAATGCGGTGTGACTCATCGTATGTGGGTCAGATCGATAAAACCCTAAAAGAGAGAATTATTGAACATAGAACATATTACTTCATCACTCAAACGTTTATTATTAAGTTCCTTAACAAGTTTAACTGTTTTCGATATGACTATCTGCCTTAAGGATTGTTTTTATGATGATATTATGAAGAAACACTGCTAACGAATACAAAAAGCTATTTATCGAAGAAATTATTATACGAAAGAGGCAGTCCTGTTTATGTATCTTCGGGAAACGTGAACTCTTGAAAATATCATTACTTAATAAACTTCTATATGTAGAATTAGCTATATACTTTTTTTCCTTCCAATTAATTAATAAAGCGCGTAAGCTCGTTATCTCTTTGTCAGATCCCTTTCAAGTACCTCATAAATATTCATATCCTGAAGCATCTCATTTACCCTGAAATGTACACCTGTCTATCCAATTCTATCGTCACATTCCCCTTATCCGCACGAGTAAAAATAATCCTATCTTTCATATCCCTTAAAAAAATTCTAATGTCTTTCGTTAGCTGTGACTCCTATCTGTACAATGTAGGGAACAAGAAGCTAAGTTATTTAGGAAATGAGTGGTTCGAGATTGAGATCCACTCATCAATATGCAATTTGTAAATATTACTTTCAATACACTTAATAAGATCAATTATTAAATCCAATCTATTGTTCAAAGATAAGGCAAAGTTATTTCCCAATTGTAAAAAGTTCTGTACATTAGAAGGTATGGAAACAGATTGATAGATTACGAACCAGTCATTCCTTTGTGAGGTAAATGAAGGAGAAAGAATCAGGGAAGAAAGGGCAGATCAATCTGTATTTCTCTAACTGTCTCAACATTTGGATTCTGTACATTAGATACAGATACAACAACAATCTAACACTATCCTCCAACATTCTATCCCTGTCCATGATCAACGTCAATAGTGGACACTGATAATAACGAATAGGTCTGTTAATATTATTATTTAATAATTCTTCCCTCCGTTTCGACAACAGCCAGCAACACTTCGAATCAATACCACTCCTTTCGCGCAAGAAGAAAAGGTATGAAGATTTCTCCTGTTTATCAAAAAAGGCGTCGCAAATATGAATAGGAAAGTAACAGGAAATAATATGTACAAATCGAAAAAGCTGTACCCAAGTGGAATCTATTTTTTTATAAGTATCATTCAATTCTAATTTCAAGATATTCGCAATACGTTGATGTCTAATATTCAAATTTTTTAACTAAATAACTGTTCCCAAAAAATTTCAATTTAAATCTATATAGTCGATGCAAGGTGGGATAATATTGTTTGCGATACAGTACCTTATGAATCTAGTGTATAAAAGACTTTTAGTTAAACAAATACTTAATCCATGATTTTAGTAATCTAATTGGTCCAAAAACGGAAAAATAAATTGAAAAAAAAAAGAATATTGAGGTGGATGCATATTTACAGCCTGAGTATAATAAATCCGTAATAAATATAACAAATTAAATTAATCAAGACTCCTTATAAATCAAAGAAAGGATACGAGCAGTAGGAGTCAAGCAGAAGACGTCGCGCAAATAATATATTTACGAAGTGTGAAATTTCTTTATTCACTAAAAGAGATAGATAGTAAGCTCACCATGACAGAATAATTTTTATTTACAATTTATTTATATTAATTGTTTGTGTTGTCTCTGAGGACGGCTCAAAAGTGAGTCGAAACATATAAGCACGTTTTAATGAATAAAGAAATTTCACACTATACTTTATAGATATATTATTTGTACATCTTCTGTCCGTATTATCCTTTCCAGTTCTTCAATAACCTCGGAGCGTAGACTGGAATATTCTCGAATTCAATTGGAGTAATACAAAAATCTTAGACGAAGAAAAAATTTTAAACAACTTATTTCGGAAATGATTTTTATACGCAAACAAAAAAATAACTTGAATTTGCAAACTGACACGGAACTTTTAGACTCGGCTTATTTCGATATGTTTAACAAAAATTAATGTTTTCCTCTTCAATATTTTCTTTCCATGTCTTCGCGATATGATTTCGTAACAGACATTGTCCTTACAGACGTTGTCAGATGACACATATGTCTTGTAACACACGATCGAACATCTTTAATAATGTGTCTAACGACTTTAGCTCTTTCTTTTTGACATAAAATTTGTTCATCTAGTAAACCAAGAAGCTTAATGACGTTGAAACATGGTGCATTCAGCTCTGATTCTGCACATAAATATATTGTCATTGCGTTCACTAAGGAAAACATTGATTTCAATTTATTGGTTTATTTAATCTCACATTGAAAAGAATCTCAAACGGAGATAGAAACGTTTCAAATTATTATCGATCAATCGATTAAAGCATTATTATATATATCAAAATCCTGTGTTTCTTAAAATATTTTTAAATAATTGAAAGCACATTAAAAATAAAATGTTTAATAAGAAGAAAATAGTTTGTTACAGATGTAACAAAGAAGGTCATAAAGGTTATAAATTTGAGTGTCCTCGTAATAATTATAGTAATTATAGTAAATACAATAAGAGCATAACTCAGTGACGAAAATAATTCAAAGGATGATAAAGTTTTAAATCAGTAGCTAAGTTTTTAGAATGCGACAAGTGTGTTTTTAAAATGCGACATTTGATGCAACTATATATCAAATAACAAAAATTGGGTTCAAGACTGAACGAAAAAGGAGCAGTTGCAAGTGCTCAGACACTTAATGCGCATGATATTGAAAGTGTAATTGTCTCTACAAAGGATGCTACAAAAAGAATTTTTAATGTGGTCTATATTCCTGACTTAAAAATTAATCTTCTTTCTATAAATAAAATGATAAAAAACGATCATACTGTAGTTTTCAATTCAACAGATTGCGTCTATGACTCGGAAGATAGCTCAGTCTCCGGAAAAATTATCGTCACAGCATTACAACGGTTTGTATCGTTAGATACTTCCCAGATCGCAAATCTTGTAATGCAGACAGATGATAAGAAACTCTCTGATATAAAAGGCTGGGGCACCTTAATCGTGAAAATATGAAATTATTAAAGTAAGGTTTAGCTATTGGAATATCTTTTGATAATAAGAAAAGCAATATATTGAAAGGTAAACAAACTAGAAAACCTTTCAAAAATTTGATTGCTAAAAGAGCTACTAAATTATTAGAAATTGTCCTCGAATTTGTATGGCCCCATACCAGAATATTCATGAAGCGGTAAAAAATATTCTTACATTCATTGACGATTTTTCTAGAAAAATTTACGTATTTTTTCTTATCTCCAAAAATGAAATATATTCCTCATTCTTAGAATACATGGTAGAAAATGAAACTGATCGAACAATAAAGACTCTACGTACTGACAATGAACGAGAAAATATAAGAATTTGCTTTTTATCTGAAGTTTAAAAATATCAAGCATCAGCTTATTCATCGGAGCAAAATGTGTAGCGAAGCAAACAAATCGGACAATTGTCGAAAAAGCTCGCTACATGATGCAAGATGCGAGTATGGCTCAAAAGATGTGGCTGAAACTATGAACATTGCAGTCTACCTTAAAAATCGTTCTCCTCATCTGAAGAACTTTGGAACGGCAAGAAAGTTGTCATTTACTTAAGTCATTTAAAAAATGTTCGATTGTTTGGAGTATATTCACACTCTCAAAACTCAAAATTTCTTCGAAAATTTCTTCAGTTTCTGAATCAGTATTTGGGCCAGCATTAAAAAAATCCTCTGCATGTTCTTCTTTCCAATGAAAACAGGCAATGAAAGAGGAGTTCAAGTCATTGACAAACAACAAAGTTCGGTTATTGATAGATTCTCCGAAGAACAAGAAAATAGTAAAAAATAAATAGGTGTTTCGCACCAAAAGAAATTCTGCTGGTGAGATTGTCAGATATAAGGCTCGACTCATGGCGGAAGGCTTTATACAAAAATTTGGCATTGATTATTTCGAAACTTTTTCACCTGTAGTAAGAGTTCATTCGAGTATAAGATTGTTAATTGCCTTTTCTGCTGAAGTATGTTTAGACATAGATCATTTAGATGTGAACACGGCCTTTCTAAACGGTGAGCTATCGAAAAACATATACATGTTTCAACTCAAAAATTTTATAGATCAAGATAACAAAGATAAGATATGTTTGTTAAATAAAATGATATGGCTTAAAACAGACAACTTCTAGAATATGGAATAAAAAAAGGTACCAAAAGTATTATTTAAACTTGATCAGAAGTCTAAGTTTAAAACATATTTTTCAAAGCTACAAACAATTTCTCATAATTTTCTCATAATTATTGCGTTGTACGTTGATTTTCGTATTTTTTTCTAATAGCTCTGAAAAGATAAAAAAGATTGAAAGAACAATTGATGAGAAATTTTAAAATCAAAGATTTGGGATTAGGTCAAAAGATGCCTATTAAATATTGAAAGAAATCAAAATGAAATAAGTGTGAATCAGAAAGATTATATTTTAGTTACTTTTAAAATTTACTACATCAGAAGCGAAATTAGTCTAAACTCCTATGGAAGTAAATGCAAAACTAAATTTTACTGACAAAGCAAATACTGATGTGCCTTATCAGCAATCAATAGGAGTTTTAATTTAGTTATAAATTCGAGATCTGATATTGCTTATCTAACTAGTTATTTAAGTCAATTCAATGATCAGCGCTAGAAAGCAGCAAAAAGAATTTTTAAGTATTTAAAAAATACCATTGATTATTGTTTATGTATACATTGTACATGTAAAAGAACGACTATATGCATATTACAGGCTTTGCAGATTTGATGAATGATTCTAATGATCGAAAATCTTACAGTGGTTTCATCTTTATGTCTTATATCTTTATGTCAAATGGACCCACATCTTCAGAAGTTCGCAAACAGCGCACAGTAGCATTTTCTAGTACAGAAGCAGAATATGTTAGCTATCTTTGAGTCAACAAAAAAGACAATTCACTTAAAAGACTTGTCAAGTGAATTAACAATTATAATAAGCTTATACAATAGTTTTTATTTAATTTTTAATGATAATCAAAGCGCTCAAATGTTAGCATCTAATCCAGTCTTTCACAATAAAACTAAACACATAGATGTTAATATCATTTTATCAGAGAAACTATTGAAAATAAATAAATAATATTTAAATATGAATCTACTGATAACAAACATTTTTATGAAATCCTTAAATAACGCCAAATAATAACGTCTTTTTTGTCTTACAAGGTTTAGAAATTGGGTACAATCAATAAAATATTATTTTTACTTATTAGATTAAGGAGGAGTTAATAATCTAGCGAGTTCATGCAGATATCATGATTCTGTGAGAAGAAGCATGCATGTGGTACATGAAGCATGAATAGCGCGCAACGTTAATGTTTTCTTTTGTTTAGTTGCTAAGGTATGTTCTTTTGTTTATTCCCTTTTAATTGCTCTTTGCTTCTAATGTTTAACAGTTCGTTATAATAAAATGATTTTGCTAAAATCTTATTCTAACATAAAGGTGTTTATGTTAACCAATTATTTACAACACTTACGTCTTAAGTTTTTTTATGTGCCTTAGCATTTAAGTTAAAGCATTAAAGTTGAAGACTATTCAGATTAGGAAATCTGTCACATCGAGAGAATAGAGAGTTACACAAATTCTCAGCTTTAAAAATACAATTTTCTGCTTTAAAAACACATTATTTTATATATATTTTTTGTTTGTAGAGTAGAGTTTGTAGAAAATTTGTTTTTAAAGCAGAGAATTCATATAATTTTTTGAAGCAGAAAATACTTATTCTAACTTCACTTACATGTTGTCATGTCCTTCTATGTCATTGTGACAGATCTCCTAATACGAATAGTCGTCAACTTTAACAATTAATAAGTATTACGGTTCATAGGACTACGAACGACATTTCTGCGAGATTCTTTCATTTTATGCAAAAATGCATCGCCAAATAAGCCGAATAAACCTAATTTCATTGATTTTTGAAGTGATGGAGTTAAACTGTATAATTATCAGAAAAAAAACAGAATAGTTGCTTTCCATTTACACACAAGTGAAACTGAGTCTGAAGTGAACTGAGTATTTCATACTCATTAACGATGTTATTTCCTTACTTTGGTTATCATTATCAAAAAGTTATCATGACAATACAGGTTCATAATCTCACTTTTAAAGTGAGTTACGAGGCTCACTGAAGCACACTGTCTCGATCTTGTGCAGATTATAAGCAAAAACTCAGTTAAATCTCATTTATTTTTAGAATCTTCATTTATATTTAGAATGCAAAAAGAACGTGCATTCAACTGAGTTATGTCACAAGTGAGAGATGTCACAAGTGAGAATTATCTGAGATGTAAGTGGAAAGCAACTATAAAAAAACATATTTTTCTCCCTTTACAATTAGTTACAACACTGATTACATTTCAAAATTAATATTACAATTTTAGTGATTTAAAGAGTCATTTCCTGGAAAATTTTATTTTTTGATGTTATGTCATGGTTGTAACAAATGACCGATACATTGAATGGTTTGTTACCAAAATATGACACTAGTGAAAATTTTTCACAGAATTTTTGTAAAAAAACACTTTTCTATTGAAAAAGTTAACACTTTTTCTTAGAATTTTCCATATATATAGATATTATAATATTAATAAGGTTTTTCATATAATTTCTGAAAAAAAATATCTTGAACTTATTCAGATTTTATCAAAAACTTTAAAATGAAAAATCTTAAAATATTTCAGTATTCACATATAGAATTCTAGAAAAGATGTAGACTTCTGATATTTCTGAAGTGTTCTAATTTGTATAAAAAAATCTAAAAATTTATTGAAGTTACAAAATTATTCAAATATTCTGAAAAATTTTTAAATTTACATAAAAACTCTGAAAAGCTACATGAAAAATTCTGAAAAAAATCTTTACCAAGAGAGCAACATAAAGGAGACAGTTCCATCAAAATGAAAGTTGTGTGTTCAAATCCAATTACTGATTTACAATAAACCTACTTGACTTTTCTTTCCTCTGCTTTTCCAGGTTTGGTACGCTGGGCTCTATCACCCATACGAGTACCATCCAATTTTCCCACGAGAGACATAACCTCACCGGTAGCTTCATCTCGGCTGCGTCTTTCTATTAACCGGACATCAGCTTGTAAAACGAGATTGGAATTCTGTAAATATTAACGCAATGTAACAAAATCGCATCGCAGATACAATACATCGTAAATGTAACGTCATAAATATCATGTAAGTTGTACATTAAAAGTTGCGTATTATAAAAAAGTTAGCATAATAAAATAATTAAAAACAGCTATTATGTCATCATTAAAAAATAAACAATTAAAAATGAGAAATACAAACCGCTTTATACTCGTATTGTAATTGACGTGCAGCAGCGTCCGCCATGATTTGTTTATTAGGTGCGTTCAGTACTACGACCTGCTATGACCTCACTGAGTGCCAGTGAGCTCTTGCACTTATTTTTGGATTTATTGAAATGTACCAATTAGATGCAAAAGCTCAATGCGCTCAGCGCAGTGAGCGGTTGTAATATTGAATGTACCCCTTATATCTGTTTGGTCTAAATTTTTAGACTGCGTTCCGTTTCATGCATGATGCATCATTTATCCTTATTATTCACCGAATGTTAAACAAGAATAAATGATGCATTAAGGTAAGTATTCATGAAGCGCTCGTCGCTCATATTCAGCGACAAACTCATTTTCAGCGTAAAGTAAGTCACGTGATAGAAACTGTTGAATATCAAACGTCAAGTTTGATCAGTGGTCTATTTTGACGCTGAAAATGAGCGTCGAGCGTGAGCATAAAAAAGTACCTGAAGCGTATTTTGCCGAGAAATTTCTTAACCTCAATAATCGTTAACTTTAACACTTGATATCTTGATTTTCGGAGCAGAGCGACGCTTATTTCCGCCAGATTCTTTCGTTTCATGTAAAAGCGCGTCGAATAAGTTTAATTTTATTGATTTTTTAATCGCTCTAGCTAATTATTCCCATTTTTAACATACATTATTGAAATGATATAAACTGATATATTTGTCTTTAAATATAAAATGAGAATTAATCTTCAACAAAATTTCAAGCAGTTTTGTAGGTCACGGCATTTCTTGTTACATACATTAGTACGTACTATTATTTGCAATTTTTTTGTACATTATTACATAGTAGTAAATTATGTAATATTCATAATTTATATAAAGTATTGTTTTTATGTAATAATAATAATAATAATAATAATAATAATAATAATATTTGTAATATTATTTAATATTATAATAATATTTGTAGCCCACAACACCAAAGAAAAATATAATCAACACGAGATTATTTGTGCCAGAACCAGAATATGATATAGATTTTGTATGCAATTCTGCAAACCGAGACATTATTTTCAGTAATATTAAAAGTCGAAAAGGTATTGGAGATATTGATAAAGTTCTCGAATATTCTGGCAATGCCGAGAAGCGAGAATTGCTTTTGCAAGAATTAAGCAAAATACCAAATTGTACACATCCTGCAGTAATTGAGTACGGAGATGAACCAAAATTGTTAAAGAAATGTGGCAGAAAACCACAATTTGATTTTGAGCCACAAGAGTTTGCTGAACTTGCCACTAATTTAAAAGCAATAAGAACCCATACACTCGGTCCTGTTACTGGACAAAGAAGCTATATACTTTTAGGAGATTTAGCAGAATTGGAAGAAGCATTAATTCAGTATACACTTAGAAGATTGATGAAGCATGGATTTAAATTATTGTCAGTACCTGACATCATCCTTACTGAAATAATCGAGAGATGTGGTTTAATAGTGAATAATAATCGGACTTTGGTATACAATTTAGATTCTCATTATGATGATAATTATAGTTTATCTGGAACTGCAGAAATGTCATTAGCTAGCAAATTGATGAACACTATAATTTCCTATGACACACTACCAATGAAATTGGCTGCTGTCAGTCGATGCTATCGTGCAGAGGGTTCAGGTTCTCTAGATGAAAGAGGAATCTATAGGCAAGAGATTACTTGTTATTAAGATTAACATATAAAGATAAACTTTAAATTTTTTTTAATTGATTTTATTTTTCAACTTAATATGTTTGGGCAGAGTTCATCAATTTACTAAAGTGGAAATGTTTGTTTGCTCCAAACCAAATCAATCTGAGGAAGTGTTTCAAGATCTTCAAAATATACAGGAGGAATTGTTCTCTTCCTTAGGATTGCACTTTCAAATAATGGATATGCCATCACTTGATTTAGGTTCATCAGCTTATAGGTAATGCATTATGAATAATTATATTCCTACATCTATATACAAGGTATTCCATTTTAAATGACAAGATCAGGATAAGGTCACTTTGAATT
>Ga0157362_1001484_pt1 | contig 10043 bp, 9 predicted proteins | sample AttlaeALBM3_FD_111480 | JGI IMG/M metagenome (GOLD analysis project Ga0157362, IMG submission 111480) | Fungus gardens microbial communities from leaf cutter ant in Ribeirão Preto, State of São Paulo, Brazil - Atta laevigata ALBM3 | ecosystem: Host-associated > Fungi > Mycelium > Unclassified ... | reverse complement strand
TATATATATATATATATATATATATATTCTACAGTAAAAATATGTATTAATTAGTTTATTAATTAAATCAACATATATACATTTATATCTTTATAGTTAATTATTAAATTACAATTATCTTTTCAAAATCATCATTCAATTATATTAACTATTGAGGTAGTCAGTTTTTTTAAAAAAATAGTAAGCTGTGTCGTAATACAGGAGTATTTAGACGCGTTCATTCTAAAAAAAACTGAGGTAGAAAATGAAGGTATTCATGACGTCGTATAAACACGCGAGAGCGAGAGATGCGGGCGGCATTGTGCGTTTTAGCAACACGGCGACGCGCCATTGCAATAACAGTAAAACAGCAATATTGTTTCCCCGCGCGAGCGGATCCGTTCAGAAACGCACGTCCGTAGAGGATCATCGGTATATATCACCGACACTGTCGTTATGCGTTCGCGGTAAAATCACGCCCCCAGTAACGCCGCCCGCTTTTCTGCATCGAATATTTTATCGGCAAGAAGCACACCTGGTACCCATCTCGCCGTTATCGTCCTTTATTTGTTCATTCGAGGCCGTTCCAGAGTCCGGACGATTTTCATGTTTCGCTCCGGAAATTCGGCTCGTTCTCGCGACGTAATTCGACGAATTTGCTTTAAGCGCGTCGCGTATAATTCTATTTCATATTTATCTTACGTTTTTTTGACTTATCGATTATACGTTTTTGTCATGGAATATTCAGGTTTTTATCTCTGATTAGCTTTTTACTTATTTGAATATCTCACAAATTAATTCGTTAATACAAAATTCCAGATGAAGAAGTTTGAAGCAAAAGTATATTTGTCGTGCAAATTTTTTGCCATTCTTCGTTTTATTATATTATGCTTTTATGAAAATTACAAAGTGAAAATATCTCTTCTCGGTTATTTAATGTCTTATGTGTTTAAAAATGATTAAATAATTTACTTAATAGGAGTGCTTTAAATCAGATTGTTCAACATCATTTACCAACATTTTGAAGCTATGATAACTGGTGTGAATTAAACAAACGTATGATTTTTAAATTGTGTCACTTTTGAAGAGAAAGAGCTATCGAATCTTTTCATGTTCTATATATAGTCGGTGTTAATAGCCGCACGATCAAAGATGTGTGCAATTCTCAAACAAGTTCAATAAATCGATTTTATCGATAAGCGTAACGACAGCGATAAAAGTCCAGGAGATTGCCGAGACATTGGTATGCGGGATGATCGTTTCCATACAACAAATCACAGGTGTTAACGTCAAATGACATCTTCCTTCTCGTGATTCTTTCATCATGAATGTTTCCATCGCGGCGCGATGTACCGATGACGATCGGTCACGACGACGTGGCGAGTTTCTAATGTACCCATGTGGCGCAATATTAGCAGCTTATGAAAGGAGATAATCATTTTCTCATGATCCTTCGTTCCCTTGTACATCTCGAGTATCGCTTTCTACATTGTTTAACAATCGTTTACATCGCGTATATTAGGATCCCGAGTTAGTGAAGCTATCAAAAGTTAATAATAACAATGTATTGTTCCTTTACTTGATCGTAAAATTAAAGGGGAAGTAAAAGCAAAGTTCGAAATACCGATCAATTTTTATTGCAGAAACTTGCCTCGCGAGTAAACTCTTAATCTGGAATCACTTTTAACTTAAAAACTATCCGTGCATCGAGACTTTCGTTAGGAAAGAATCGGTTTCACATTAATCAATATGTTATTAAAATTTGCAATAAGTATTAAAGTTCACGAGTACGTTCGTGTGGGCGAGCATGGCGGTTATAACTTATCGTGATCCGCTTAAGGATCAGTCTTGGACGAGTGGATTCTCAATCTCGCTTCCATGATGAAGAGAGAAAGAGAGTGAGAGAGAGAGAGAGAGACACGCTGCGCAAAAATAGTAAACGATAATAAAATGGAGGTTTAACGGATCATAAACATTACTGCCGCAACGAAATTGGATCTGCTCCGCGCAGTATATCGCGGTGCATGAAATCGCGGATTAATTTCACGGATGAAAGCAGTGCAGAGAAGATCGGGGCGGATTAACGACGTTATGATTGCCTTTGATGCTGCATTGCTCGACGCGCAGCACGATCTCTCACTGCGCTTTCGATCCCGTAATTTGTGGACATTCTCTCCTCGTGGGAGGAAGGACCACAGCGAGACGCCACGTTTCATTCTGAATGCACGCGCGTCGGCAGCGTCGGTAGCGTCGGCAGCGTCGGCAGCGTCAATGGCGATGGTGGTTGGTGGTAGTGCAATGCAATTCCCGGTGTATAACGCCGGGGCCTTGTTCGAACGCGCTGAAGCCAATTAACTGTAACCCGCGGGATCTGCTTGCCAAGTCGGGCTTACCTAAGTAATGCTGTACGAAGCCCTTCGTCGGGAAGGGTTCCGCAATATATGTTAAGACCAGACAAGAAGCGCGCATTCGCTATGCCGCTCGATACTCATCGCATCGCTCTATCGTACTCTGTTGAGAATTCGATTAACGTCGAATAAATACGGATAACATCAACGCGGTGAGAGAACACCGCGGTTACCCCTCTTTTCTCCTTTAATTCTCTCTTTCAATGACATCGTTACACGGTAACAATAGTTACCACGAACTCCTCTTGCATGGAGATAATTTAAGAATTATCTAACGATTCTCTAATACGTGTAATATCGATAATGCATTCGTAATTCGTATTATCTGATTATCAGAAAAAGGAAGAGAAAGAAATACGAATTTCTGACGGATACGGGGCAGTAAGGGGGGGGGGGGGCGAGGAATTCCCGCAACATTGTCCGGAAATCGGTCGAGATTGTCCCATTAATTGCACGCGATCTACATTTCTGGGAATTGGCTAGTTAATCGGGTACTTTCACCGATGTAACTGGATTGCTACGCAAATATTACGTATATAGTTATGCGCTCGAGTGCGGAATGATCCCGCCGAGTGCCGAGACTAGTGCTGCAACTGAGTTTGCATTGGTTAGTTAACTGGAAAATTAGACGTTGTACTCCGGCCTATAAGCGTCCCGGCGCGGTGCATAAGTGCACGCGTGCAATTACCGGGCGGACTGCAACTGAAAGCGGATAGCCGGGACTATCCGATCTATCTACCCCACGTGCAGGAGGCAGGCCAGGCAGCGGATATCGCGTGCGGACAATGATCGCAAATTAGTGATTGCAAATTATTAACGAGCCGTGCAGCCAGGCGTGACTTTCGTCCAAGTCGACCTCCTTCGGATGTCTGCTGCGATGAACAGGCTGATGGGACAGGGTCAGGCCAATATGAATTTCATCAAGAAATATATCACTTTACTATCAATCCTATACAATAACAACTAAACTAAATTATATTTAATAAACATGTTTACAAAGAAAAACTCTCACATATTCGATAAAAAGATTTTTAATAGAGAAGAAGAGGTATGTAGTATTAAAAGTAGCCTTTCTAGACTTTTTAATTTATATGTGCGTATAAAAGAGATATATATACCAAATATCATGTTGACGTTTCAGAACAATTAATCGACGCGGAAGAAATATTATTTTACAAGGAGTAAAATATTAGTTTGGACATGTGCGGAATGATGATTATCCGTCTCTGTCAAGAATTGACGCGTTTCTCTCTCTTTCTTTCTCTCATTCAGTATACTTGTACATTTATTCATAGCTCTTGGGCATCTCGTATATTATTGAAATTTGTTTTCGTGCTCGAGGTATACGCGGGCACAGCCGGCATTCCATTTCTTTCCTTTTGTCTTTCCAATTCTTTGTTCTCGTCTTAGAAGCACTTGTACGACATATCCGCACCTTGACGAGGAGGGTCACCTGGAGTATCCAGGTATCCTCTAACACTCGAGCGTTCCGCTATCGTCGTAAATTACGAGTGACTGACAGACATCAGCGAGGAATTCTAAAGGGGTTCTCACAGCCGCTGTTTTGTATCGTGCTCGGCGTGCAAGACCGTTCTGTACCTCACTCACTTACTGTCCATTATTATGATGGTAATTATGGTGCTATTATCTGAATAAACCGCGACGCGCACCGTAATAAACCTCAAAGTTTCTTAAGACAGCACAAAAGACTCGGGACTATTCGATACGAGTAACGTCTTTGCTGTGATCGATTGGTTTTCCAATTCTTCACCCGCCGTGTTTAGATACTTATACGCTGTTAACCTTTAATTAGTCACCTTTTTATTATTATTTATCTCGCGGAAGTGATGAAGGTTATCATTATTAATCAAAGTTTAATTCCGATTGCCGATGGAGTTGGAAGACTCTCTTGTCATTTATCAGCGGTATATTCCTGGTCGTCGTTGATCTTAAAACGACTCGATATCTCGCGAGGCGAGGAAGGAAATGGAGTGGATTTATAGCCGCGCCGGAGGTGGTGTTCGTGAGATCGGTGAAGACGAAGATAAGGAGGAGGAAGAGGCCACGTAAGGTCGCGAGCGAGCGGCCATTATGCAGCAACAATAGCCTCATTGTCCACTGTTTGCAATGTGACATGCCTAAGAGGCCTAGCTGAGGCATCTCAGATGGTATCGCGCGATAATATTGTACGGCGTATATACTGCTCTCCGTTCGCTTTCCTTACTAGCTTCTTTCCTCATACTAGCTCCTATCCCGTCGTTCGCTCCTCTCGCGCCGAAACGTCTCGCCTCCTTTGATCGTCAACTTTGCGGAACATGAACGAAGCGCAGCATGAAACTCCTAATGAAAACCCCGATCATGACTTGAGCGCACGAATCGACAGCGAACGATCATCATAGGAAAATCGAACAAACGTGCTAATTAACAAATCCGATACGCAGGAAAGCACGAGAACCGGATAATCGTTCGCTGCTCACTCGTCAAGTGAAATTTGTCGTAAATTATCATCTCGGTAAAAAAAAAATTTCTTTTTTGGAAAAATATTATAGATACATTTTTTTCATTATGCACAACACAGTGATTTTTAAACGATTTGTCAAGTTGTTAAAAAAATTTGAATGATACCATATACGTGAAAGGTGGCATTCTATTTAAATCTTTTATATAAGATGATCACGTTTCCTATATATAACGCATTTATTCATGTTTTGTCATAAGAGTATGATTAACTATTCATCTTGACGGTTTACGGTAACCGCCAAGTTTTTGCATTATCGCGTGTGACGAGTGAGCGAAGCAGGTTTCGCAGTAACGCGGAGATCGTGATAAAAATCCTTTGTTCCAGATCCATCGATTTGCATTCTAATCGAGCCGTGTAAAGTTTTCATTAGGACGTCGTGTGTTTTTATCGCGCGAACAATGTGAAATCGATGTGAAACGTGAAAACAATCACCGATGTTTCCTTCATGTCTGAAATGGAAATCGCATTAACGAAACCTACATGTGTACCGTGATAAAAAAAAAATATAACTCTGGAGAGCTTCATGGCGAAATGATATTCCTATCCATAATAATCGTGACAAGCGCATGAAAATCCAGAGACTTCAGAAGTCGAGAAATGTGATCTTTGTCCTTCTTTGCTGACTCCTCCTCCTCCTTTATCGTTAATAACTTGGCGGGAGCGCATTCGGTCGGCGAAAGGAGTGAGATCGGAATGCCGTCCGTGCAGGAAGTGTGCGATCAACCTGGCGTTAGTCTCCAGCCGGAAGTGGCGATATTCAAGAGATGATTGACGTGAAGTCGATGGAAAAAAAATTTGTGAACGTATGTGTGATTGATGCGGAAATGGGAAAATGTATTATGCGAATGATATTTTCCGGAAGTTGGTCATTGTGATAAATATATAATAGAGAGAGTATCTTCTGTTATTATAAATGCGATGGGAAACGTCAAAGCATATAATTCCAGCTATTTACATACATTTATACATAATGTATTACCCTGCGGAAAGAATTTGCAGGATGAATACGTTACAACGCAAAATTTTATTAATAAAATTATTACACTTTTTAAATTATGAGCGAAAAAGTTGTGTGAAAACTGATTTAATTAATTCATAAATTTAAAAGAATAAATTGTACAGTTTTATATATATATATAACATGATTTTTTTCTTTCTTTTTAAACTTATTCTATTCAAAATTATTATCATCCTGCATTTTGTGAACTAATTTAATTTTGCATCGTCTAATTTTGTTATTTAAAATAATTAGTATCGCATTTATTTTATGACATGATTTTATGATGGAGATTTGATGTGATTCCTTACCTACTTACTCTTATCTTTGTAATTAACGAAACCGATTATCGTTAACAAGTCGCTATTTGTGAGCGAGTGAATCGAACCGAATAAGTTTATCGGCAGGCGGGATTGGTTTGTTATCACATAACCGATCATAGAAGAAAGAAAAAGAATATTTTCGACATAATTAACTTTTCTCCGGCAACTAAGGTGTTTAAAGGCACATCAATATTTTGATTGTAAATTTTAGTAAATTTAAATCTGTGAAAAATAAGTGAAATACAATTTGATTTACAATTTGATGAAATACAATTTTTTTTATAAAATGATGATAAAATCTCGTTGTTAAAGTTTGATGAATATAATACCTGCATTTTTTCAGATTTTTATCTGGAATATAAAAAATAAAAAAAATTTGCTGTTTCTCGAAAACTTCTGTTGCTATGACAAAAAGAATTAAAATTCATGTTGTCGGTGGAGGATTAACAATTCGATATTAATACCACTACAATTTGATGAACCAAAGTTATCGATAAATAGCAAAGAGGACATTAATGAATCTTTAAAAAAAAAATAATAGCACAATATGTTACAAAAAGACATGATAAATTACATATCGTCTTCACGTGTCGATTAGTAGAAGTTTGATTTGAAAGATCATCGACATCCTGCCGATATATAAGGGAAGGCAATCGCGCGTCTCACTGTCGCAAGGATTGTTAGATTGGTGTGGGTGCAGCTATTCTAAATAAGTTTAGCCGGCTGGGTTATTGGCCTGCGGTGAACCTAACGGCATGCCAGCCGGCATGCGGCGTTTGTGACATTGCGATTGCCGTCACCGTCGACGGAGGAGACAGAGACGACGACGCGATGCGACGCCGAGAGCAGTGCGTCGCGGTCGACGCGCGTCACTTCGCGGTCTTCGACGGAGACACGACGCGATGCGACGCTCCGCGACGTGTGCATTACGGTTCTTTTCTGATTCCGCGAAATGGCATACGCGAATACGCGCGGTATCGCCGCGAGAGACACGCTGAAACGAGGCCGCAGCCTGCGGTAACGGTAAAACACGGTGCGCATAGAGATCCCGACGGAAATACTTGTGTATGTCCGAGCGCAAACTCGCGCTGACGTGTAAAAGATCATCAGACTTGTGCAGTGCCGTAAGCGAGCTTGCCTCTCTTGGGTTAAATTAACTTTGTACAGAAACTTTTTTCTAAATATCAAGAATTTGTTAATCGAGTTTAAAGAGAATTATCAAGTCAAGCAAAAAAAATGTATCTTTTTGTCTAACTAAAAACAAACATCATTAAAAGATAAATGCATTAATGATATTGTGAGCTATGATTTATGAAGATGAAACTCTTGATATTAATGTCTTAAAATATTGTAACTCTATTTTTATATCTATTTCATATTTCCAAATGCAAAATTCTAAATTAAATTATGATAAAGCTTGAAGTTATTATTTTTTCATATAGATTATGAAAAATAATATTATTTATTAATAGATTATCATATCGCACACGGAAAATCTCTGCACCATTCATCATAACTATACGTTATACTATTACTGCAGCTTTAACTTGACGAGATATGCTTTTCGATTAAAACGTCATTATAGATGAGAGGATAGAATCGCGAGATATTTATCCCGACGCCCCGATAGAAACATTTTATCCACTAGGATAGCTGATGGAATCCAGGAAATCACTTCCGGAATTGTCCGGCATGCTGCTCATCCGAAGATATCTCGTGTTCTCGCGCGCCCAACTCTACTACCTATCGACAGTCACTGTTAAAATCGGCCGCCTCGGCGGCTTCGAGGATGCCGTAGGTAGACTACGGCATTCTCGGCCACCTCGATCGACCGCAAGGAGCACCGCAGCATCACCGTCCAAGCGCGGTCGGTAATGCCAGGAAATTAGCGCCGGTCCGATAGCAAACACAATTATGCGACAAAGCAAAGGTGCACGGAGGCAAACACTAATTTGTGGCGCAAACAGACGTAGCCACCCTAAGCTGCGAGATAAACACCAAGGTGTAGGCTTATCCGACTTAACAGCTATTATATATCCATTTACAAGTTGGCTATGGGTCCCCCAAACTATTATGTCTCTTATATCGTTATCTTCCTATCGTTTCCTTCTTGTATTGTCTTGTCGAAAAATATTAACAATTATATATTAACAATTGTTAATTTGTCTACGACTTTACGCAATTGCATTTAACAGAAATTCTTGATTGAAATTACTATTTCGTATTGTTGATATATTTTTATGGAAAGTAAAAAATTATGGCGCATTTATTAACGATTAATTAATTAATTAGTTAATTAAAGTTTTAATTAATTTTATTTAATTAATTAGTTTTCTAGCAAAACCTTTTCATGACATAACAATTGCAAATCCTACGTCTTTTATTATGAACAGAGAATCGTATTAATTGTTAAATGCGGAGATCGCTCGTAATTAGAAGCCGAGAATAAATCCCGTTTTACATAGACGTGATATTGCGAAGAGGGTCGGGTCGATGTTGTCGTCTTGATACTAAAATGCATCGGCAATGGCGCATCTCCTGCTCTTATTGTATACCGTTTCGCCCCGCGACGCCGCGACGACGCCCGCGCGCTAGTGTAATAAATGCACGTTTGCAATCTGGGTTTACTACCAACGGCCTGTTGGCCTATTTTCGTGCCACTTTCCCGGCGTTGCATGTGCATATATGCAAGCTGCCGCGCTCGTGAACACCCGCCGGTTTCGTTCCACGGAAGCCCTGGGGCTTTTGTTTTCATCTGTTATCATTGTAAGTCCCATCCACTGACTCCAATTTACTTGATGAAAGCATGTGCTTACGTAGCATGCGCTTTTGTTCTGCCGATATTTCTGCGCGTTAACGAATGCAGGTCGTCCATAAAAAGACCTTAATTACTTTGCACAGGATCGGTCGAAACAATTGTTACGATGAGATTAATTTCAAATCGTGGTTCTCTAACAATTAAACGTATATTGAAGTTAAAAAATAAATTTTTCTTTTCATCAAGAAGGAAAATTTGTTGAGAAAGTAATAAGGAATTACATTGTTGGGAAATATAGTTTTGTATCTAACTATTATGCCAGTAAGTGTTTTTTTTTTTTGATCGTAAGATTTACATAACTATCTGACGTGATGGTAAAAAAAAATATTTGCGCGAGTGCAATCAGTTTGATTTTGATCTCCATCTTTTTTCACAGTGTTAAATAAAATTTTTGCGGTTTTCACGCTGATTTCACTTCGGTATTCGACGAAGCGCAACGCGCGGTGCTCTTCCGCATTCCCGTGTTTATCGGCACACTGCCGGTCAGCGCACTCGAAAAGAAATTTACGGCAGTCGGTGCTGCACTGATGTCGGCCGCGGCCGTAGATTAAACCGCGGTTTAACATTGTTCCTGAATCTCCATCGCTCTTTCTCTCGCGATGCGCGAGCCGGGACGTTTCGCGGACGGATCATTAACGGTCCGATCGTTAAATGGATTCCGTTTCGTTGGACGAGGAAGTCGTTTCTGATCTTTAGAAACTTGCCTTTCGTGCACGCGGAATAAATTATGCTCTCATGCCTCTTTCGCCACGAAGCGAGGATTCTCGAACCGAAGATCTCTCCATGACGCCGTCATTATTCAGATGTTGTCTTTCGTAACTACTCTCACAGAATGTGATATAATCCTTTTGAAAACATTGTTGGAACTTTTACCGATCGGTAAATATTTAGGTACCCAAAGGAAAATGATTTTATATTGAAAAAAAGTTTACTAAATCTGAGTATATATTTCTTTGAATAGTGCAAAGTAAGTATTTACTTACAGTAAATAAATACT
>Ga0157362_1001483_pt1 | contig 10043 bp, 10 predicted proteins | sample AttlaeALBM3_FD_111480 | JGI IMG/M metagenome (GOLD analysis project Ga0157362, IMG submission 111480) | Fungus gardens microbial communities from leaf cutter ant in Ribeirão Preto, State of São Paulo, Brazil - Atta laevigata ALBM3 | ecosystem: Host-associated > Fungi > Mycelium > Unclassified ... | reverse complement strand
GCATCAATAATATTATAAAATATAATGGAACAATAAAATATAATCGTCTATAAGAGCCGTTTAACGCTGATCTCGATATTTTTATTAATATTTTCGTTGTTATTAATACAATTCTCCTCGTCACGATGCGAAAGCTAATAAACCACCTGTTTTAGATCGCCACTATTCCGCTATATCGTCAGCGAATGGTTAAAAGAAAATTCTATTCTATGTATATTGAGACTGTTGCGAACGGCAGATTAACTTCAATGGACGTCGATAGTCACTTCCCCTTCGCTTATTAAATGACACGGTAACTATGGAGCTCTATAAAGAGCTCCATAAACTGCGTTTGGCGAATGAGCACAATTATATCTCGATTAAGGCGAAACGGGAATGCACCAAGCTGAGCACCGACCGTTCCAGTCGTCCGTTCGTGGAAAAGTGCGAACGCACTGAAAACCGCGGGCACGCTCGCAATACCGCGTTTCACGTTTGTTATCGTTATTACCACCATGCGAGTTATAATGTTATTTTCAATGGCCCAACTTCCCACCGGCGCCATATAGGTCCTCGAAAAAAACGGACATAAATTCTTCCGAGGACGATCGCTTCTCTACGAGCGTCTCGCATTCTTCGTCGCGCTGCGGCCACGCCACGCTTAACTCGCATACTTGCGAACGCGACCGAAGCGTTTTTTCCCACCGGCGAAAAACGCACGCCGCCACACGGTCTCATCCATTACCGTGCAAATGCAATTATTATCATTTCGAATGGATGCGCGAGTCGCGCAAGAAGGTATATTTATTTGCTGTTGCGTGCGACTCGCTAAAAACCGACTTTCAATTAACGAACGGCAGGCGGAAAGTAACGCACCGAGGGCGACGCGTTCAAACGGTCGTAAACGACACTGACATACATCCCTTTTTATCCTGAAAAATATATTCTAAAAACGTATTACTTTGTTTTCTTATTATTAAACTGCGTATAAAAAGATTTTTTGTTTATATGTATAAGATATATACCCAATCTTTCAGAATTGACGCCGCAAATCTGTAACATATAATTACTGACGTTGGATTTCTCTCTATGAGATTTATGTAATATGTACTGATCAAATTATGTGTCTACTTGATCTTGTCTATTTCAAACAATCAGTGTATCTCTGTTGGCATACGATAAACGAGATTAAGATTAAGATTAAAAAGTATCTATTAATCAATTTCAACTTAAATGACATAATTCATATAAAAAAAGAATGAATATGAAGGTTAAAAACAACAAAATGTTATTTAATCTCAAAAATTGAATTACATGCTTCGTTGACGTTTAACAGATGTAAGAATTAAGAACTAACAATAAATTCAAATATAATAATAATGTATTTTTTATCCTGGCATTATTTCACAGAGAAAGCTAAACTATTTTCATTTATCAGGATCTTCATAAAAATAATCACTACGTAGGAGGTAAAACCTACTGTCAACAAACCTATTGTCAGCTCCAAAGGGAGCTATAATTAAATGAGTCCAATAGATTTACGACAGCTTCAGAGGATTAAGATAGATTTATTAAAAGAGTATAAAAAGTAATTAGAGACGAAAAATTCGAATAAACTCTCAAGTTTATAATTGCAGAATTCAATTCTCGCTCGAGCACGTAAAAAATGTACCCTATTCTAATTCTCGCTAAAGAATCAGCTAGAGACCGATTCGATGCATTTGTGCAACGTTACAAACGAATGTATATGGTCAAAGAAATATAAGGGTAATAAGGATTCGGTATGGCAGGAGCATTTGAATAAACGAGCATAAAATATTCATAGTCGTGCGGGGCCGCGCACGAGACAAGAGTGACCCGACGTACATACGCGAGAGGATCGGCGCGGCGCGGCGCGGCGCGGCGATTGCGGCGATCGACGTGGCCGCGGTAAACGTTCGCCAGGTGAAACCTACGACGAGAAGGGGGTATACTCTCGACTCTCGAGCGCGGCGTACCCTTCTCGTGCCTAATGGTCGTACCGGGCATGCACACGATCCTGCGGGCGCCCGGCAATTACATTATTAATAGAGATATTACTCCCTACGCTCAGGCATTACGACATCGTAACGCGTCGTAAGAAAACGCGCGTAGTTCGAGATTGGCTCCTCTCCGCGAGGCGAGGGGAATCCATGGCGGGAGGAGGCATTAAGGTGAAGAATAAGAAGAGGAAACGACGCGAGTTGGAGATGGAAAGAAGAGCGAGGGGGGAAGATGGCACAACGGCGAAGGATAAAACCGCATGAGAGGAGGCAAAAGCGCAGGGGCGGGAAGGGGGAGGGGGAGAGGGAGAGATAGGCTCGGATTGGCGCCGCAGATTGATCACTTCAATCTGTTTCTGCCGTGGACCACACATGACGCCCGGCCCGGCGGAAATTTTCATCCACTCGTAGCGGCGCGCGTGGTCGGTTCGATATTAGCGCGTCGTAATCGCTAACGCGCTAATATCGAAAACATCGAATACTGCATTGGCGTGCGCGGCAGGTGGATGAGAACGGCGACGAAACGCGGCGAATGAAACAGCTAGGCCAGGGGAATATTCCACGTAATTGCGTTACGGGTGTTCGTTAAACAAAGCGCGGGTATAGACATGCGAAACTTCCGCGTGCGCACGAGATGATCGATGATCGCCGATCGTTTACCAGTCCACAAATTATTCCTCTCGCCCTCTCGAAACGCTCCTATAGCGCTCATTACGCGCAATACGCGTTGGATTCGCGTTGGATTCGCGACAGGCGTTTAGGATTCTATTAGGTGATCGATAGGCTAGATGCGACTATCTGCAGTCCTATCCAAGACAGCTTGAGCTTTCACCCGTGTAAGTCGTTGATAAATTGATCGATTTTTCCGGCCAATGGAAATTTCGACGGCAGGTCTAATGGAAATTATTCGCGAGATCTGCAATGTATTAACCGCGAACGTGGCCGAGGCTCCTTAGATCGCCGATCCTCGCCGATCGCGGAACAGATCCTCGCTGACGTCGGCAGCCAGGGTGGTCGTTACGGCGGGGGCGGCGGCGGCGGTGGCGACGACGGGACGGGGTGGGGATCACGCTTACTGAGACGGTAAGGATTATGGAAAGGAAAGGAATGGAAAGGTAAGGTAAGAATAAACTAGGCGCGGTGGGAGTGGGTCCGGATGGCCTCCATTCTCGTCACTGGCTGCGAAGAGGACGGCACCGACCAATCGGCAAACGTTGCCTCCAGCCTCACCTTCCCTCGTCCTCCGTGTGCTGTGTGCTTGCGGATATCTCGGCGCGTGTGTACACATCACGGGGGGAAAGATCCGTCTGAAAAATCGCGCCTCACCTGCCTCGCGCAGGTCGAGGGTCACCTGGATACTCCTCCGCCGCGACGCATACAACGACGCGCGACGCGACTTCATGCACGAGCGCAATACGTGATAGTCCACAACGTGATCCCGACGATCACGAGACGAGGACACCCGTGCGCGATACCACCTACCTACCTTGTGTGTACGACTTTGGTCTTGTTCCGAAAACTCACAGTCCAAGTCAATTTTTCCTTCTTTTCCATCCTCCTTTATTTCCTTATATAAACAATGCTGGGTTCAGAATTTCGCTCGAAATGACGATTCCAGAATAGTAAAACGAATAAATAATTTGCATTTTAAATCGCAATTAATTTTGACAGAAATATGGAAGGAAATTAATACATACATGTACAAGAAAAAAATAATTAAATTTAGGCTCTTGAGATATAAAATAAACAATAAATAAAAAAAATGAGCAATTAAGAGCTTAAATTCGCAGTAATTGGAGCAGTTATTAACATATATTTCTCAATATTACATATAACAAATACCGAATGTTTCGGCTTAATTCAAGCCATCTTCAGCAGTCTTGTATAATAAAATTTCTTGATGAAATTCAATTAACACAAAAATGATATAGTCCTTTAAGACTTAGAATCTGACATTTTAAATAAATTGACAACTAAACTTTCGTTTTATGTACGCTACGTGGATGACATGTTGTTCTTGCAATTGACAAGACACACATTGACGATCTTTGTAATATGTTCAACAATCACTATCCGAGACTTAGTTTTATATTAGAGGGGAGGAAGATAACAGATTGAATTTTTTGAATATTACTTTGATAAAAAACAAGAATTCGGTCATTTATAATTGATATTAGAAGACTACATTTTCAGGGCGTTTTTTGAACTTTTATTCTCAGCATCCTATAAGTCAAAAAATAGATATAATGTTGGGCTTGATAGAGATAGAGTTCTGTTACTGCCATACCCTTCCTTTCATGAAAAAAAATTTTGATAAAATCTTGAATAATGAATAACCATTAGAGTTGATTTTTTCTATCATCAAAAAAGACAACATAAAAAATTTAACCTATAGAATAGTAATACTAACAAGAATGGAGAGAATAATTCAAAAACAAAAAAAAAACAATAAAAATATTTTTTACAATACATAACAGGATATCGAACAGGGTATTCTCTAACTTTTATTTTATGGTGAAAATGTGATCATCTCAAATTGCATGGTTTCCTAACTTTCATTATGATGCAATTGCGAGCAATCTCAGGAGAGTTCATTCGGCAAGAAATTTCTTGTCGAATGGTAAAATCTAAGAAAGAAAGGCTGAGAAATAGAGCGAGAGAGGAACCACAGCCGACTGAATTGACTGTTTTGATAGTTTTAAGATTAAATATATAATATTTTGCACAGTCCAAAGACAAAAATAAAAACAAATAGCAATATACATAGTAACAATTTTGTTATTGAATAAAAAGACCTTCGAATCATATATGAGAATTACATGAAGAACGCTTAAAGATATTCATTTTCAACAGATTGACTTTGTAAATAATGGTAGAAAATCGTTTAGGCCCAGTTCCATAACTTACGGTTTACTTTTAATCAAAGTTCGTTCACCTTTAATCGATTTATTTGTCGTCTGTTTTTAATTCTAGAATTAAAAAAAATTTAGGAATAAATTGAACTTTATGGTCGTGGTCCGATTCATACTGACAACACTCATGAGCATTATTTGTCTTCGTTTAACATTTGACAAACAATAAGGATGAAATGATTTTTAAGTTTTGTGAGCGTAAAGATTCAGACCGCGGCCTATGTTTTACTTCACTTTTTCACGTTTTTCCCACCGGCAAATCTACCATAGAAATTTTGTATTTTCACTTCGTTGTTACAAAATCGCGCGGACACACTCACGTGAGACGTGAGTGATCTCACTCGAATTACAGAATCGACCCCCAGGAGCGGTTGTCCATATTGGACGAAGTAATAAGTGATGCACATTTGGCTCCCGTCACAGAGAATCATCTCCTCTACTTTTGCCCCATCTAAATGATGAAGCGCGTCGCGCTCGGGCAGCTTCGACGCTGAGCGAGCGAAGCAGTGATAGAGACTATCCTTTTCGCTTTCGGTGCGCCAAGAGCGATTGAAACAATGAAAGAAAGGCAGAAAGCCTTTCTCATTCTAGTCGCTAGACTAGACTAGTTTAAATCCTACAACTTTTATAAGAAATATTTTTCTATGAAACTTATATTTTTCGAGATATTTCGAGGTTATCAATGTCTATTCTTTTAAGAGTCGATTATTCTAAAATGAAAATCTAATACGAAAATGTCGAAGTTGTAATAGTTTTTAAATGAGTAGCGATTAAAATTTACGGAGTTGACATTTCATGTGCTCATGCATGTTGATGTGTCAAATAAGAAAGGTACATTATGAGGCTCAAATGTTAAGCCGATTCTACATTAGTTGCAAGCCAATCACAAATTTGTTGTGACAGCCAATCTGAATAAGCTTGCATTTTAAAATCAATGCTTCATATTGTCAATAACTTGTGATTAGCTTGCAACTAATGTAGAACCTTTATAGAAATTTAATACTAGTACTGGCCAATTAATCACTTATTTTGAATATTTTGAATATTAAAAGTATTATTAACAGTACTTTATTAACAGTACTAAAAACTGAAAATAAGTGATTGGCCAATATTAATATTCACTTTTTATCTAGAAAAGATTATCATACAATGACATATTAATATATAAGAGATTTATTAAAAAATGTTTTTGCTACTATACGGAATCTATTTATATTGGAAGTGTACATTAATTTTGAAGGATTTTTTGATAAAAATATGGTTTTATTGAAAAAATGGTTACAAATTGATCATTTAAGATATTGTCTATCGCTACTCTTTTTTATCTTTCTGGTAATAGATTCCACGTCGAGAACGACACATCTTTTGAGGCTATATCCACGAATCGACCCATTTTTTGGTATCTTCATAAGAATGAAGCGCTACTCAGACAGGCCATGAAATATCGATCGAAATAGGTGATCGGAAGAAGCAATATTTGGAGAATACGGCGGATGTGATAGGCAGTGATGCGAATTCTGGATTGCTTGCAGCAATTATTATGAAGAGGGCACAGATGGATATATGTGCAAATATACACAGACATGGACTCATCATAGTGTATGTATTTTCTTATATTACATCCTCTTCACGTTAGTAACCGTGCTGCAAGCGACCTGGAATTCGCATCCCATGATAGGATCCCTCCTAGTTAAGCTTTCCTTGACCGGTTTCGCAACATGTGGCCGAGTATTGTCGTGTTGGAAAATCACTTTGTCGTGTCTTTTTATGTAATCTGGTCTTTTACTTCAATGCTCGGCTCAATTGTTGTTAGTAGCGTTCTCTAGTGATGGTTTCATTGGGTTGGAGCAGCTCATAATATACTACACTCAGCTTCTCACCAAATACAGAGCATGAGCTTGCGTCATGAATATTCGGCTTTACTGTCGATGTTGGTGGTTCGCCTGGCCAGCAGCATGATTTTTTGCGCTTTTACGGATTATCGTAGCGTATATATCCATTTTTCATCACTTGCCACGATATGATGCAAAAAACTTTTTCTTCTGTGTCTTTGACACTGAAGCAACAATTCACAGGTCGTTTTGCGCCTTTCGACGTTTCTCGGCTTCAAGCTCTCGTACAGCATCCAATTTCTTTGCTTTTGAATCATTCTAATGGTCTTCAAACGTCTGGAAATTTTATCGATTAACATTTAATGATTCTGCAAGTTCTTCTTGTGTTTGATTCGGATCTTGATTGAGTAAAGCTTCCATTTTCTCATGTTCAAACTTTTTCGGCTGGTCTGTGTCAAAATTATCTTTTTTATAGCATCGAAACCAGTATTCACATGTTGAAATTGATGGAATATAATCATCATAAGCTTCCGACAGCATTTGTTAACTTTCAACAGCTTTTCTTCAAATGGAAGTAAAAAAGCAAAGCTTCCCGCAAATTGCGTTGGCACAAAATTCGATATATTCAATGCTCAAAAAAGCAATGTTGTTTACACTTCGGCAAAATGACATATATTGAAAACTAAAGCCATATGATAGTGCTTTGAACATGAAAATAATAATAATATGGCCCGATGCGATAGTACTAGTTACGCTATTTATTGAAAATCCTTTAAAATTAATGCACACTTTTAATATGTTACGTTTTGTGACTGTACGCGCAAATAACACAACTTCATCGCGCTTTCAATAATTGAAATCCCTAAAAGATTTTATTTCTTAGAAATTTACTATCTCGTTTTATCTCTAGATCGTAAAATAAGAGTTGGGTGCCAAGCATGAGAGAGTCATTCTTCTTTAATCTACCACGAATTCAAATACACAATCCATAAATGTGATGGCTGAAATCGACAGCTCAGCAGAATTGGCGGAGGAGTTCGTCATAAAATAACGATAAAAGGGCAAGAAAAAGGCTAAAAGAATCACACAGTAACTAATAATAAAAAAAAATAATAGAGAGTATACTTAACGAAATCGGAGATTAATGGTATACACGGTACATGATTCGCAAGCGACTCAGCGATGCACAGCATTTGCAAAAAAAAATCTATGCTGCATTCACTCTATGCATCTATCAAGAGAATAGAACATACAGTTCAGTAATATGAGCTCACGACATTGTTACGTTACAATTGCAAACGGGGAGCACAGACTCTTGTATAACGCATAACACAATGCATAAGAAACTGAATCAAAGTCCTTCGTTTCCTTTCTTTCCATGAAATAAAAAATTCTGATTAATGGAATTTCTTATGCTTTAGTCTTGAAGGCTCCCCGCTTTAGTCTTGAACGATTAACTATATTTAAGACTTAGAAAAGTCGCAATAAGGAACTATGACAAGTCGGTCCCTTGTCGGTTGTACAAAACAGAACTTGATTGAAACAAAACTCAAATTTGATTCTGTTTTGTACAACCGAAGAAGGTTTACTTTGACTACGTCTAGCGAACTCAAATTGAGTGAGCATTCGCTGTTATTGGTGTATTCTTTCATCTAATCAACATTTTAGATCTGGAAGAATACATCAATAGCAGGGAAGGCCCATTCAACTGTTGAATGTGCTGAACACAACTTTTTATTTTAACAATAACAATAATTATATTAAGACTCTCGAATTTTAAACAATACAAAAAGATAAATATAATAAACTAATGAAAGTCAGCAACGATAATTGCGCCGTTTATCGTTGTTGACTTTCATTAGCCTACTATATTTATCTTTTTATTTTTTATTTTAATATTCACACTGTTTCATTGGCAGAAGAATCACAGTACAGCTGAATCACAATACAACTGAATCACAGAAAGGTTGCAACACTTTTTTTTCGATTAGTTTTGTTGTTGCTTGCTCACCGAGTGATTCTTGTTTATAGATCTATGAGTAAGAACCAATCACTCGGAGAGTAAACTGCGTTCAAAAACCCATCGAAGAAAAAGTATTGTAATCTTTCTGTAACCGGCTGTACATCATCATCATGATGGTTCTCATTGTACTTAGTCTGGAAACCATGATCATTTTGAACTTGAAAAAAAAATCAAGATATGTGACGCATACTTGACGCGCGCAAACAAGCAAAAAGTATAATGGACAAATAATCGATGACAATAATAATGTAAGCATAGAATGCGTTTCATATGTTATTTTAATTTTTATTCATTAATGTAAGCAAGACATGTTTCATATTTTAATTTAATTTTTATTCATTGAGAAGAATCACAGTAAGGATCGAAACGTGGCGTTTGAATTACATTAATAGTATTGTATTAGTAATGTAATAGTATTGTATTACATTAATGACAATTTATAAGAAAAATATACGTAAGACATAGCATTTGAATATCAACTGGAATAACTTCAATTTGACTTATTAAAATGTCAATATTGCAGCAGTAATTTATTTTTTTGCGAACGTAGGAATATTGCTATAATATTGCAGCAACGTTTTATAAAATTTTGTCATATTTCAAAATATTATTGCTGCAATATTGCTGTAAGGGTACCTACCAAATTATAATATTGCAACAATATATTGCAATATTTTCTATAAAATTTTAAAATTATTTTACAATATTTTTGCAATATATCCAATAAAATATTAAAATTTTAATTTGCAGCTGTGCTATAGTTTTTGTAATGTTGCACACTATTAAAATATTGCAATATTTCGTACTGTAGAAATAGTCATATTTAAACCGTTATCTCAGAAACTATTGTATTTAAAATGAAAACTTATAACATTTCATTAAATTTTTTTAAACCTTTCTTACTATATAGCATATTGTATTTTGTACCGCGAATGTTGAAACATCGCAACTTGTATCTATATATATTTCAATGATATATTATATTATTTGGCCTCACACATAATGAAAACAATCTCTCTCTCTCTCTCTCTCTCTCTCTCTCTCTCTCTCTCTCTCTCTCTCTATTTAAATGAACGTTTCAATGTTGCACTTAAACTTTGTCTTTCAAGCATATATGGTTCAAAATAGAAATTTAGAGGGAAATATTACGTGTCCATTTGATGAAATGTTGTGTGAGAAACATCGAGAAATTAGTCTAATTTTTATGAAAAAATGATAAAGAGAAAAAATGAACAAAAGAAAACCGAGCAAAAAAGAAATCTTTTTATTTATTTAT
>Ga0157362_1001481_pt1 | contig 10049 bp, 14 predicted proteins | sample AttlaeALBM3_FD_111480 | JGI IMG/M metagenome (GOLD analysis project Ga0157362, IMG submission 111480) | Fungus gardens microbial communities from leaf cutter ant in Ribeirão Preto, State of São Paulo, Brazil - Atta laevigata ALBM3 | ecosystem: Host-associated > Fungi > Mycelium > Unclassified ... | reverse complement strand
TAGTATATATATTGTAGATTATTCCCTCCAGGAGCCTCATCTAATTCTCTGAGGAATCTCCTGGAGGTGAGTTGTAACATATTTTATAGCATAATTTAACTGAGGAATCTCCTGGAGTGCTCTACTCTAGTCGCCCTCACATAAACTAGTGTGTTTAAGTGTCACTAGTAAACAGGCTAAGATAGCTCTGGAGTATTGTCATGGTGTTTAGGGGTGGAAATGGAGGTGTCCCCTTACATTCACCCCCCCTTCAAGATTGCTACATCTCGGAGCAATGGACTCGGAATGAAAAATATTGTCAAACTCCACGCGTCGGATGTGTCTCGGAGCTCCAGGGTGTTTGCAATGGAACTCCGCTGTGAGTTCTGGTGCAGAAACTTCGGAAGCAGACTCCCAGGAATTGTGTTCTCGGCTATATCTCTTTCACTTAATGAGGTACTGGAATCTTCCCCAGTGCCAATGACTGTTGAGTATCTCTTCTACTTCCCACTCCGCTTCTCTGTCAATGACTATGGGTGGTGGGTGGTCTTCCGTCTTGCGTTCTGTAATCGGGTCATTCGGGGCCGGAGTAAACTTCACTATGTTGAACACTGGATGGAGTTGCTTCATTCCGTGTGGCAGCCTTAAGCAATAGGCCATAGGTCCGATCTGCCGTTCTACTGCAAAGGGGCTGAGTCGTCGATGAGAGAGTTTCTGCGAAGGGCGCGTAGTCCGGATGTCCGATGTGTTGAGGAAGACTTTATTGCCGGGTTTGAACACCGGAGCCAGAGTTCTTCGTCAGTCGTAATATCTCTTCATGTTGTCCTGTGTTTTGCGGCTCACAGATTTGGCTTTGTCGATTGCTGCCCTCATCCTCTTCATGAACTCGTTGACCATCTCTAAGTTGGAGTGGTTCTGTCAGGGTTCAAAGCTCATGTGAGGAACACGTCCGGTGTTAAGTAGGAACGGAGGCTACTGGGTAGCAGAGTGGACGTGGTTGTTGTGCTGGAACTCTGCCATGGGTAAAAGGTCATACCAATTGTCTTGCTATTTGTTCACAAACAGCTGGAGGTATTGGTCCAACTCCTGGTTGACGCACTCTGTCTGCCCATTGGTTTGAGGGTGCCAAGCTGTAGAAGACACCAACTTTATTCCTAGGAGTTGGTAAAGCTCTCTGGTGAAACGAGCAACGAACTGAGGTCCGCGGTCCAAGACTACATACTTCAGAAGGCCGTGGAGTTTCCAGACTTGATGTAAGAAAAGCCAGGCTGCTCCTTCCACTGTCACCGTCATGTGTGTCAGAATGAAGTGTGCCCGTTTCGACACCAAGTCTACTACTGTCATTACTGCATCATGTCCAGAGGAGAGAGGGAGTTCCACTACAAAATCTACGCTAAGGGTATCCCATCGCAAGTCCGGGATCCGGAGAGAGTGCAGTTCGCCTACTGGAGCCTGCCTTATCGGTTTTGTTCTAAGACAGAGGTCACAGGTGCTAACGTATTGCCCAATGTACCTAGACATTTGAGGCCACCAGTAGTTCCTGGATACCAACTCCAACATTTTCCAGCATCCAGGATATCCAGCGACTTTCGTATCATGACACAGCAAGACTATCCGCCTCCATAAGTCCGAATTCCGGGGAACGTAAATCTTGCCTCTGAACCAGAGTACTCCGTCGTCTTCCAACCATTCTGTGGAATGGACCGTCTTACTCGATATTTATTGGAGTTCTCTTGCTGCCTTTGCTACAGGCTCTTCCTGGTCGCCTCTCTGGTTCTCTTGGTAGATTTCTCTAAGCATATCTTACTCCGGTCCTTCCAGATGAAGTCCTTCAAGGGCTCAGACTGCTATGAGCTCTGGTCATAGAAGGACTACATTTTCGTTGCCGGAGGTTCCTTTGCCATGGTCCGGTCTCCGCGATAAAGTGTCTGGCTTTCCTATGGATTGTCCTAGGCGATGAATCAACTTGAAGTTGAAGCGAGCCAAGTACAAAGACCAACGGGCTTGGCAATGGTTGAGTTTCTTAGCCGTCATGAAGTACTTCAGGTTCTTGTGGTCCATCCAGATTTCCACCGGGTGTCGAGCTCCTTCCAGAAAGTGCCTCTATTCTTCCAGGGCGTGGATGATAGAGAGCATCTCTTTGTCATGGATTTTGTAGTTCCGTTCCACTGGAGACAGGGATTTGCTGTAAAAAGCTACCGGGTGCCACTTATCTTCTCCAGATAGCTGTTGAGAGAGGATGGCTCTGGAGGCAAAGTCCGAACTGTTGGCCTTGATACGGAAGGGTTCTGAGTCCTGGGGTGATGCTAGGATCAGAGCGGTGGTCACCGCCATCTTGAGATGTTCAAAGGCTTCCTGTTCCTTAGTACCCCAGTTCTAGGCCTGATTGGAGCAAGTGAGGTCAAAGAGGGGTCGAGCTATGGTCGAGAAGTCTTGGATGAAGCAACGATAGAAGTTAACAAAGCCTACAAAGGCCTGCACGTCAGTCCGGTTCTCTGGAATGGGCCACTTGTGGACTCCAGCAACTTTAACAGGGTCCATTGCGACCTTGTTCTCTGAAATGACCAATCCAAGGTATTCAATCTGCTTCCAATGGAACTCACACTTCTCCGGACAGAGGAATAACTTGTGTTCCGCCAGTATCTCTAAAACTCTCCGGACCACTTGTTCGTGCTCTTCTTCCATTTTTGTAAAGATCAAGATGTCGTCCAAGTACACTATCCCTTCCGCTATGATAGTTCTGAAGACATCATTCATCATAGTCTGGAAGGTAGCAGGGCTGTTGGTCATTCTGAAGAACATTAAGAGGGGTTCAAAGAGGTCCCGGTTGGTGCAAAAGGCTGCCTTCTACTCATCTCCAGGCTTGATATGTACATTATTGAAACTCCAGTGGATGTCGAGTTTTGTGAAATACTTGGCTCCACGGAGTTGAGAGACGAGTTCAGAAATGAGGGGGAGAGGATATTTATTCTTGACAGTTATGGCATTCAGAGCACGGTAGTCTTGGACTAGATGGAGTGAACCATCTTTCTTCTTGATGAAGAATACGGGGGCTGCCATAAGGGATTTTGAAGGTCGGATTTGTCCAGTACGGAGGTTTTCCTCCAGGAAAGTGTCCAACTCTGCTTGCTCCAACAGGAACAGGGGGTACACCTTTGACGACTTAGGCTCTGCTCCGGGTGTTAGCTCGATTGCGTGATCCCATTTGCGGTGCTCCGGTAGTATGTTGAAGTCCTCTTTAGCAAACACAGATTGGAACTCCGTGACGTAGGTGGGCAATGGAGTGGCGGCGGCCTGTGCTTCCGCACTATAACTGGCTCCTTCTGCAAGGCGCTGAGATGTTGTGGCCGTGGCTCGGAGGTTGACTTGGTCAGGCTCTGGGAGAAGATGTATAAGGAACAATCGGTCTCTGAGCTCCCAACTTGGATAATATGTTTGCGAAGACTCCTTTTCAGACTCTGATTCTTCTTGGAGCAGGGGTGTGGGTCCGTCACAACAAGATCGGAGGGCTCGGAGTTCAATCCTTTTCTGGCGAGTCTGTTCCTTCCATAGGGCGCATCTTCCCTCACACCGGAGAGGACAATGAGTCATTTCTACTTCTCCTTTTTCCCAGTCGATCTTGGGGTTGTGGTCCTTGAGCCAGTTGTAGCCCAGGATCAGACTCTGTTTCCCAAGTCCGGAGACAGCCAGGAGTATCCTCTTGAAGTGAGTCTTGTAGCGAAGAACTACGTCCACAACTTTGAAGATCTGTCCTGCTTTGTTAGGGGAACCGTTGATATTGAAGACTGGAATGTTATGTGAGAGGGTCTGGATGTTCATCCCTTTTGAACAGACAAAATCCCTATTGATGAGGCTTCCAGTTGCTCCGGAGTCCAGGAAGGCTTCGACGGAGTGGAGTTCGCTCGTGTCTGTAGTTCTGATTTCCACTGGCAAGAGTAAGGAGGTCTCTCGCGTGTCTAAAGTGCTGATCGAAAAGAGTTTGGGTAGTCTCCTCTCTCACTTGGGTTTGCAGAGTAGAGCCGAGATGAGGGGGACAAGGGGTGGTGCGTCTACTAGTTTACTGTCAATTGTATTGGGGTCCTCTATAGTCAATACAGTGAACTTATTTACTGGTAACTGGGGCACACTTATCGCTGGCTGCGCTACACAAAATCCTCTTCCTCCGGGGGACAAGACTCTTCTATCGGAACTGCATCTTTTAATGCCAACAAATCTTCAATCAACTCTTCTCGCTGCTCCATGGTGAGCTGGCAGATGTCCAGGCAATGGGGATAATCTCAGACTACGTAGTTCGCATCTCTGCATCGGTAGCATCCTCTTGGAGACAAGGACTTTGCTTTTTTAGCGATGTCTACGTCCATGGGGACCCCCATAGATGGAGTAGTTGGCAAAGGCTTCGGAGTGACTGGAGAGGGTGGAGCAAGGGGTAACCTTGCCATGGACAATGGTAGGGGTTGGGCGGAGACGGTTTTGAGTGCTGCAGAGGGGGTGGAGCGTGACATGGACTGGACAGCTTCATTTGCGAGGCGCACTTGGTCGATCCTCTGTGCTGCTTTGTACCACGTATCGGGGTCAGTGTCAGCTGGCTGTCCGTAAGGCATGGTGACAATCTGGTTTTGGATGCCTAATCTGAGACCTCATCAAAATTTCACCACCAATGTCTGGGGATCCATATAACCTGCATCGGAGACTAGGGCTTGGAAGCTGTCTAAATAGTCGTCCACTGTCCGATTTCCTTAGTGGTAGGAAGTTCCCTCCAAGGCGTTGATTGTATCTGCTTCCGCGTTTGCAGAGAAGAAATGCAGCTAGAATTATTGTTCAAATTCTCCCCAGGTTTGGATGGGGAAAATGCCAGTGTCCACTTTCTGATGAAATACGTTTTCGGACCACTTGGCAGCACGACCTCCCTTGAAGAACATGAGGGCCCAGAGAATCCTTTCCTGTTCATCTTGGAACTGCTCCGGGGCTAGGCATATATAGAGAGAGCAAGAGTTTAGGAATGCGCAACCATTGTGACATTCTCCGTTGAAGTCCAGAGGGCAGGAGAGCTTGAGGTGTGTTTGTCGCGTTGGCAGAGTGGGAGACGGAGACACTGGAGGGGATGGTATAGGTGGGGGAAGTGTGTTTGGTATGGCCGGAAGAGGGAGAGAGGGGTTAGCTACTAACTGTGTGAGCTGCTGTAGCTACGCAGTCAGGGCTGCCAAAGTGGAGTTAATATTACTTTCTGAGACATGTTGTCTCTCTATGAGCTCCTGCAGATGGTGTTGCAGGTATCCTAAGGCGTCGGCTACACCTTGAGAGGTGTCTAAGGGCAACAACATCTGAAGAGCGGAATTTTTGGAGGGTTGGGTATGGCAGGGGAGGGCGACCTATTGGGTGGCTGTCCACTGGGATAGTCCAAGGCTCTGCTTTAAGATCCTAATCTGCTGTAAGGGCGACTGGACACAAGACTCCAGGAGAATCCTCAGATAATATTACAGTTAATGGTTATGGTACAACTCACCTCCAGGAGAATCCTCAGAGATTAGGATGAGGCTCCTAGAGGGATACTCTACATTATATACATCTCTTAGTGTCAGGGTTAGCAGGATCAGAGCTAAACTAGTGTGTTTAAGTATCACTAGTAAACAGGCTAAGGTAGCTCTGGAGTGTTGTCATGGTGTTTAGGGGTGGAAATGAAGGTATCCTTTTACAGCCGCCCCAGTTGATACAGCTGAGGCTGCCAAATAGAAACAAGCAGACAAAAAGGCACTTGCTACAATTTGTTTACGGGTTGCAGACACACTCCTGGTGTATATCACTGGTAGCACGACAGCATTAGTAGCATGGAGCATGCTGTCAAATATGTTTGAGACCAAGAGCCCCATCGGGATTGTCTCAGTATGTCGTAAACTCTTTGGCACTCATTGTACTGAGGAAAGTGATATTGAGGATCACATTCGCATCATGCGGACTTACCAGTAGGAGTTTGCTATACTTCAGAAACCTATTTCTAAGGAAGATTTCTCCTATGCTCTTCTCACATCTCTCCCTGAATCCTAGAACAACTTTATTTCTGCTGTCCCAGAAGACGTCATCAAGAATCCTACCAAACTCATCTCTTGGATGTTATCTGAACTCCAATGACTTCGCGAACAGGCTGGCACCAGTATAGCATTGGCTGTTATTGACAAATCAACTGCCAAATGTTATACCTGTGGTTGCATTGGGCATTTTGCTAGTGATCATAGAAAGCAAGTTAACAGAGAGAAGGAGGAGAAGGAAAAGCAGAACGATGATAAGAAGAAAAAGAAGAAGAAAGAGGAGAAGGGTAGAAATAAATGGAAAAAGAAAAAAAAAAAAATTCTCAAGCAAATCTTGCTCAAAATGATTTGGATGTCAGTGATGATGAAGACTTTATGTTTTTGGCCCGGGATCCAACTCTTGCGCAGTCTCTACAGCCAGACAATTGGATTTTAGATTCTGGATGTAGTCGTTCAATAGTACGCAACAAGAACAACCTTTCTTTGTACATCTTGACCCCCCCTCATAAAATTTCTGGCATCAGCGATACATCCTCTTCTGGTTATGGTAACGTCCTACTATCCTTTGCCCTTGGCAGCTCTACGTGTACATGTGTATTGCGTGATGTACTCCATTGTCCCTCAGCCCTATTCAACCTGATTTCTGTCTCTCGGCTAACAGATGCTGGGTATACTGCAACTTTCAAGGATGATAAAGTTGAACTCCATTCACGGAAAGGAATGCTCTTAGCTATTGGCGATAAGATATCTAGGTTGTACAGACTTCGTTTGGCTGGTTTCACTGATTGTGCACTTGTTGCACGCACCTGGGATGAATGGCATTGTGCCTTTGGGCACCTGAACATAAAATCTTTGCGCCATCTCAAAACTCATAACATGGTTAATGGGCTAGAAGTTCATAATGAAAATGCAGACTTGCAGCAATGTAAAGCCTGTTTGGCAGGCAAATCCCATGTTCAACCTTTCCCCCGTGAATCTCAACGCAAATACACTGAAATTGGTGAAATGACTTACACAGATCTATTTGGCAAAGTGGATCAAAAAGGTCACTGTGGTGAACACTATTTTATTTCATTCACCGATGCTGCCAAGGCTCATAGTCGCATCAATTTTCTCAAAACCAAAGAAGCAAATATTGTACTTGATGCTATCAAAAAATATGTTGCTTTTATCTTCATGCAAACTGAGAAGAAAGTAAAATGCTTCCGTTTTGATGGCAGCAAAGAGTACATCAACCAAGAAGTTCTTGATTGGTTAGAATTGCAGGGTATCAACTACAAGATCACTGTACCAAAATCTTCAGCCCAAAATGGTATTGCAAAACATTTGAACTGTACTGTTATGGAGTGCGCACGCTCTATGCTAGCTAGTACTAGCCTCTCACTCTTTCTTTGGCCTGAAGTAGTTCAGTATGAATTTTACCTGAAGAACATTTGCCCTACCCATGCACTTCATGATAACATTACACCTTACGAAGCTTTTTGGAACCACAAACCCAATGTCTCAAATGTGGAGGAGTTTGGTGCCAAAGTTTGGGTTTTAATCCAGGACAAGCATATTAATAAACTTCAACCTAAAGCCAAACAGTACATTTTTGTAGGTCTTGGAGAGCACTCCCGCGCATACTGATATTACAACCGGGAAACTCGGCAAATCTTTACCTCTCGGAACGTTACATTTGAGAAGCCACAGATCAGAGCTGACAGAAGCTTCCAATTTAATCAGGCACCTCCACCTGATGTTTCTCTCCCATCTTTGCTTGAGGAGGAGAAAGAGTATATTAGTCATCTAAACAAGCTTCAGGCGGATCCAGAAATGCTACCAACTCCCTCTACACCTCAGATACCATCCTCCATGTCTACTACACCTCCCAGTCCTCTCACACTATTGCTGCCAACTTGTCAATCCACTCTCTAGTCTCTACTACCACCACCACCAAAAGCACCTCATGATATCAGTAGTGCTATTGATCCAGACAATATCATCCTTGGTTCACACACACAGAAATATGCTAAATCAGACAATGCACATCTTGCTGCAGCTAATTTTGGACTCACCTTTGCACTCACTTCATATGAAGCAAATCAACTTGATAGTGATCCCAAAAACCTTGTGCAAGCTCGTGCTGCACCAGATTTAGCATAATTTGAGGCTGCTATGGTTGCAGAAAAAGAGCAATACAAGCGACTAGGCACTTGGAAACTTGTGGACTTACCCCCTGGCTGTAAGGCTATCAATAGTCTTTGGGTTTTCAAGTGAAAGCGAAATAATACTGGTGAGATTGCTCGACATAAGGCTTGACTTGTTGTAGATGGTTCACGCCAAATCCCTGGTATTGATTTTCTCCAAACCTATGTACCTACTATTCAACTTGAAACTTTCTGTTTCATCATTGCCCGTGCTGCTCGCTATAAATTACAAGTCCATGGCATGAATGTCGTTGCTGCTTATCTCAATGGCAAACTTGATGAGGAAGTTTATATGAAACAACCTCCCGGGTTCGACGATGGTACAGGCCGAGTTTGCAAACTCGTACTCTCTATCTACGGCCTGAAACAGGCTGGTAGAAATTGGAACATTGAGCTCGACACAGCATTCAAATTATTTGGATTCATATAGTTGATTGCTGACCAATATGTATATGTCTGTTGCAATCCTGTCTCTGGTTTGCCTACTATTGTTGCAGTCCATGTTGATGACATGACTCTGTGTGCTCAAACAGACACTGAACTTTCTTAGCTTAAGGGGGAGTTGGCCTCCAAGTTCCAAGTCACAGACTTAGGAGAACTTACCCAAATTCTTGGTATGGAGGTTCAATGAGACAATTCTAATGGCTCCATTTGACTTTCACAAGTCAGCTATATCAGCCGCATGCTCAAATCAGTCGGAATGAGCAATTGCAATCCCATTGCAACCACCATTGATCCAAATGTCAAATTGATGCCTCTCACTGATAGTGACCCACACATTGGCAATGTAAAATTTCGATGCGACTATCTTTCTGGACTTAGGAAACTCATATATCCTACTGTTACTACTTGTCCTAACCTTGTGTATGCCATTCAGCACCTTTCACAATTCTCCATTTGACCTGGTCCTGAGCACATGTCAGCATTAAAGTGTGTCTTCTGCTATTTACGTGAAACAACCAATCTTGGACTTACTTTCAGAGGAACAGGAGACCTCCACATGTATTCCGACTCCAATTGGGCAAGCGACACCATTGACCGCTGTTCGATTACTAGCTACATCTCATACTTTGGCTCAGTACCAATTTCCTGGTTTTCTCGGAAACAGCCAACAGTAGCCCTTTCAACCATGGAGGCCGAATATATGGCCCTTGCTAAGGCAACTTGTAAGGCAATCTGGCTTCGAAAACTCTCTTCTGAGCTTGGCATTCCTACAAACTCTCCTACAACCATTTTCATTGACAATCAGTCTGCTATGCACTTCACTAAAAACCCTGTCTTTCACACCTGTTCCAAACACATCGATATTTGTCATCACTTTGTTCGTGAATGCTTAGCCTCTAACAAGGTTATTCTCAACCACTGTGCTAGCGAGGAGAATGTTGCAGATATGTTTACCAAGCCACTAGCAAAGCCGCAATTCATTACTCTTTGTGGTTATGTTCTTGGTGTTGTCTAGTCGAGGGGGAGTATTGGGGATTAGAGGAGCGACTATCAACTCCACAAACACTAGAGTCTTTTGTAGTGACTCATTTATTTTCCTTGAATATTCTTGAACATTCGAGATACTTTGGAAGTAGTATAAATACCATGTAGTTGAGATCAAAAAGGTTATCTAATTCTTTCCCTTTGCACCGCTGTTTCTCAATACATAAAGGCGTAACTGTAAAGGCACTCTTGGACAGTGGTGCTACAGGGATGTTTATGAACAAAAGGATAGTGGCTAGACATGGGTTCTATCACAAATGGTCACTTACTATTTGTGATGGGTGCTTTGATACTTCAAAGAGTTCAAAAATGCGAAGTTAGATAAGTGACAAAAGATGTTGTTAAGTCTGAGGTCTAATCCTCAGACTAT
>Ga0157362_1001480_pt1 | contig 10053 bp, 3 predicted proteins | sample AttlaeALBM3_FD_111480 | JGI IMG/M metagenome (GOLD analysis project Ga0157362, IMG submission 111480) | Fungus gardens microbial communities from leaf cutter ant in Ribeirão Preto, State of São Paulo, Brazil - Atta laevigata ALBM3 | ecosystem: Host-associated > Fungi > Mycelium > Unclassified ... | reverse complement strand
ATTGGTATTTAATGTATTAATATTAATGTATATAATAAGAACATATAATTACATATACATTACAACGTACAGTGTTTGTATTACATATAATATAGTATGTTATAAATGACTGAACTAGTTATTGAAATCATAATAAAATCAAAATGTACGTATAATATATATGTTAATTTATGTAGATAATATTAATATATATAATATTAATTGTCAAAATTCGTAGAAAATTTACTTTTTCATTCAAAGTAATATTTTTCGTGCTTAGATAGTTGTCTGAAAAATTATTAATTATTTTATCAACATTTATATTCTTACATATTTTATTTTCATTTAATGTGAGTGATTGTAGTCATCATTAGTAGTAATGAATTAAAATATATAGAAATTTATATTGCGCCATTTTTGCACTCTTTAAAATTTTTTTACATGAAATAAGCACTCTCTAGTCTCGGCTTTGAATTCCATTATGTATTCGAAATTTGTGCTACTACTTCTGCATAAGCGACTTGATGATTTTAATAAATCTGCTTCTTGCATACCATATTTTAATATCGTATTTATTTTAATATCGTATTTATATAATCATTAAGTAAGTTTAGATTTAATATTAATAGTTTAAAAGTTTCATGAAAAATTGATTTAATAATTATAACAATAAATTGATAAATTGGTGACAAAGGAATAAAGATTAAAAGGATTATTTGCATGATATTATTTGCATGCAGTTTTGTATATAGAATAAATAATAATAATGAATAATAATGTGAAATTATGTGTGAAATTATTTTACAGATTTTTCTAATTTAATTTAATTTAAGGGGAATTATTAGTAATTATTTCAAATTAATTATCCGAAAGTTATCGACGCGCAGTCATGTCTGAAATAAATTTTATTTTATTAATAAATACATAATAATGTAATATTTCAATATCCAACTTTGATCATAATTGGCTGTCTCATAATTTGATTTATTCATATAATAATTTGGTTTCTAAAGTCTTAATAAAATGTGAATTTAGTTTTATGAATAAAAAAGCAAATCCGACTGAAAAATTATTATTATGTATACATATTGTATATCTCTTATTGATGAAATTTTGCCACTTTTGTAAAATAAAGTAAAATAAACTGTGAAAAAAATTGCAGAAAAAGCCATGTTAAAGATAAAGCAATTTAGAATCCAAAACGAAAGCAGCAACAAAACTATCTCAGTTTAGATGTATGGAATGAATCGAATTTATAATGCACGTTTAAATTCCGTACAGCTACATCCTTTGCACGTGCATCCTCGCGACATTGAAACGCTTCTGCTTACCTTTCACAAGAGACTCCTGCGTTCAGAGAGTCTTCCTCCACTCTTCGTGAATACCCCTCCAAGGCATCCAAGAAAGATCCTCCCGCCGGGTTTCCTTTCTTTCTCTTCATCGGATTAACGCTCGGTGGGGAGATAAGCCACGCCTCTATCAACACGTACTGTCGACAAGTACATATTTCGTGATACATGAACTTTCGCTAAACTTAGTCGAGTATTTGGCTCGACAGGAAAGGGAGACTCTCTGAAATACTTAACGCTCGTTGAAGTAGTGAGGGTCGGGATTAGTCAGACAAGTGACCGAACATTACCAACCGTTACTACTGACAAGGAGAATCATCACACGTAGAAATCACGAAATCAAAGTATCAATGAAAATGCATTGTCGTTTTCCCACACTTTCCGACAAAGCTTGATGAATACAATAACTTTTCGTTTATATTTCTTAATATTTAAATTTTATAATTTTCATAATCAAATAATCTGTAAAAGACGAAAGAAAATATGTTTAATGTATTTGTTGTTTATTGTGTTTGTAGACAACAATGAAATAATAATAATAATGATGTTGTAATTATATATATGTAATATATAAAATAAACTCCAACTTGTGAAATATTAGGTGTAGTAAAAAGAAATCCATTATTTTTGCATGAAATTGAATGGAAAAATAATGGATTTCTTTTTACTGCACCTAATACTTATACACAGTTATTCAAAGTATAAGAAATGTTGCATTTCAAATTAATTACATATTTTGTAAAATTGATTTCTTCAGCAATAGATTTTTATGAATTTAAATACTTAGTATTTAATGTTGCATTTCGAAAAAGTTTCTTGTGTGAAAATTATTCTATTTGCAATAGAGTAAGAAATAAATTCTATTCTATTTGCACTGCTAAATGTTAATTACAAAGTTTCGAAATGGAATATTTTACTTTCTTTTTATTAAAAATAGTGAAGTATTAATTCTTTTAAGTTTGTTTGCGTAAATAAATCTTTATTCCAGTTTCTCTTAAAGTACTTTGGAAGTAAAGTATTTTGGAAATTATACATATATGCATATTTTTCGGTTATTTATGTGACTTCTCCTCTGACTTAACTCGCGGTTAAATTTAAAGAGTACCCTGTACTTCAGCTCGATAAAATTTTATGAGAGAAATACCGTACATAAATCGACGATGGCAATGTCTACGTGACAGATGGACATAGGGAAGAATACTGACGCGTGCCTTCTGACGGCGCAACCAGTGATTATCCGACAGCGCGTTTACACGCGCCTCTTTATGGGCGCGCTCACATTTCTTATGCGGTCGACAAACTGGTTGCCCTGCCACGGATAATACCGTGCGTAATAGCGTTAATTTATTATAGAGCGCGCCGAGATGACGATAACGCGCCGTCCGTACATATTATGCAAGTTTTTACTTTGCGTATCGCATTGCCGAATTGATCAACTAATTCGAGTCTCATAGAATTTATTATTAATCGTACATTGGAAATAAAAAAAGAAAAGATATATGAATTAAGACGCGAATTATCCTGTTTTATTACAATATATTACAGTTATTTTATTTCTGATTGTTTTTTGTGCTTAATTTCTCTATTGCTATCTTCATTATTGCTATCTTATTTATCTGTAATCTATTTTGCTTGGATTTCAGCAAACTCGTCATTATTAATTCAGTCGTTATCATAAGTATATTTTAACAATATATCTAAATCATTTCTATCGATTTTTAAATTAATATCAGAAATACATAGTTATAATGTACGGATTAATATATATAATCTTATAAACAAGCATATTATTTTACCTATTTATATATTTTTTTGTGTTATTATCAAATTATAATGATAAATTGGAGATTTAAAAACATATAGAGTGTTCGAAGAGTAACGATAAATCTTTCGCACAGAGGGAGGAATGGACTAACTGAGAAGAAAAGTCCTCTACCATTTTGCAATTTTCATAAGAATTAACAAGATATCAATTGCTAAAAATTGCCGAAGATTAGTTTTCAATAATTTTTTACTCAAATACTATCAACTTTATAGAAAAACTACAAAAGATAAAAATTGTTTATTGCCTTCTCATAGAGTTGTAAGATTTAATTTTTTTTTAATTTTTTCAGAATTTTTTAATATCGTATTTTCTCATGTTGATAAAAATAAGAAAATGTAATACCAAAAAGTTGATAAAAAATTCTAAACAAATTTGTAGAGTTTTATGAAAAAAATATAAATAATTTTTGTCTCTTGCAGTTTTTTTGAAAAGTTGACAATATTTGAGAAAAAAATTATTGAAAACTAATATTCGATAATTTTTAGTAATTAAGATCTTGTTAACTATTGCGAAAATTGCAAAATGGTAAAGAAGTTTTCGACTCATAATCAGTTTAGTCTCTCTACCTCTATGCAAGAGTTTTATCGTTAATTATCAAACACCCTGTATATATACCATATACGATCCCTTTATTAAAATTCGCATGAAAAAAACAATAAGAATATGAAGTCTAAAATTTTCTACAGACAATAGCCGTATTTCTAGGAATAGGCTTGTTCTAGGAAGTTATTTTAACTGAACCTATTATAATGAGCAAATGCGATAGAAGATAGGAAATGCCGTGGATACCGTTGGCAATCCAGGTAACGGAGAACGACCGGTAAAAAAACGCTGGCGGTCCGAACCAAAGTATTAATAGACTTCTGAGAAACGGACCGAAAGTGAGAGTGATGTTAATCCTTATAAGACACGTCAATCGGGAAATAATTGACTGTTTCTCGCATTTAGATGAAGTCTTAGAATGAATACTTGCAAAACTGTACATTGCATGTAAAATATTCTTTGCTGGAAACAATTTTATTTTATGATACCCCAGTTAATATCGACAATAAAGACAATAAAAATTCAAGACGCTTTTTGCAATATCCGTGCGATATATCATAATTTTGTTATACAACAAAACTATTGAAGTACAGTTGCAAAATTAAAAAAAAAGTATGCCATTGTGAGTAAATTTTATTTTTACAAAATAATATTATATGTAAAAATAAAAAAATATGAATTTTAATTTAAAATAGAATGTAGACATGGATTTCATAATATGAATAATTTGCCGTTAATCTCGATAACAAGTGTAGAAAAATTGAAGATATCATCGTTGAAGCTAATTACATGACGGCATTCATCAATTATAACCTTAGTAAGAGAGCGACTAAGTGCAATGTGGGGATTCCAGATTGTCACATTACATTACATTACACCTTGTACAGTGAGGCAAGGTGCGCCGGTGGACAGTGGGAAGAGGAAAGAAGGGGGGAGACTTGATCTTGGAAAATGATAGATCGTCGCCGGCACTCTCGTTACCGCGGTGCATCGACCTGCATCGCGGTGATCGTCAAAAGTGTCTGATGCGACGGCGTTGGCCTTTAAGCGGGTCGACGAAACCTGAAATTCTCGACGTCCTTGGCGCTGCCGCTGCCACACAAACTGCAACACGATGGCTAATTTCGGCCGATAAAAAAAAGATTGCTCGTCACGATTCACTTTTATAACATCGCGATTCGCTTAATAGGATCCTTCGACGAGGACGACCGACTTTTGGCCACTTATACTAAAATTGCTCAGGTAACGTCGTCCTTTCCTTTCTTCAACGGTCAAATTTTTGTCGAAAAAAAAAACGTAACTAGGCACATTTTTTATTGACTTAATTATCTCTTCTGATCGAATGTATATTAAATATATTTAAATCATATTATATTGCTATTATTGTTAAGATAATATTGCTAATAACATTGAAATACGATTCTTTATTTTTTTATTTAAATTTCGCTTTTTCGTTTTTTAACAAAAAGAATATCAACTAAAGAGAAGCGTCGCTTATGCTCAATCAGATGTTGAAATAATACATCTACATTGAATAAATTTGTCTCAGTATATTAATTAATTAATCTCAGAAAAAAACCCCTACAGCATGAAATATTCAGCAATATTATTTTGGAAAATTGCAATATTTCATAAAACATTGCTGCAGTATTTAAAGAAAATTGCATATTGTTTTAACATTAAGCAACATTTCAATTATTCTACTTTTATTAATTATTAACATGTTATTATGTGTTAACATATTATTATGTGTGTTTAGCATCATATTCCAAAATACGGTAAAGTTATGACCAAAAAATACGGGAGTTTAGAAAATATACATTCAAAAAAAGTTGGGAATCTCCAGAAGACTCGGTAACTCGATTTACTTCTTCTTATAGGACATTTTCCTGGACATTTTCTCCTTACATATCTTTCTCGCGACGAAGCTACATACTTATTTATCGAATTGTAATATTGCAACTATTATTGTAATATTTTCTACAAAATATAAAAATTACAATATATTTTGCAATATTTTTGCAATATTTTCAATAAAATATTAAAATTTCAAAGTAATATTGCTGCAATTTTTGTAATATTGCGCGTTATATTTCTGCAATATTTCGTGCTGTAGGGAAATATTGATCACACACGTCAGATACTCAATTGAATTGGGTACACGTAAGATAAATCGGCAGATTTTTAATTTGATTGCACTCCACGTAAGCTTCTTCTTATATATGAGCTCGAAGAAGGTAACGAGCAGAGGCAAACATTCACGTAACGCGATGATCTAAATCGTGATAGAAACGTCGCAGTTCCAATCGGACTTGAAATACCACAGCACTGACTCAACGGTGCAGCGGTGCGCGTGCAAAATAAACATTACAAGCGAGCTTCCAAGAGACTATTCCCGCGCCTGGCTTATTACACGCGCATGTAATACTGACGTAAGACGTCCGCGATTTTCCCGCAGACGGCTTGTTTTCCTCCTTTATAAACACCGGATTGGGTGTGGATGGAATTTCATTTTTTCTCTCACGATGATTCTACTCCCCCTACGCAGTATCCTTGTGTTTCTTTTTTCATTCTACATAATTATTGACGCATCTACTATTTTTGTATAGCTTTCATTGTGTTGCCATTGTAAAGCATTCGCACACCGTGTTCAACTTCAAGTTCTTAAAACTTGTTTATAGCGGGCGAATTTAGTTATAAGAGCAAATTAATGTTTTCTTAAATTAATATTTTCCAATTATTAAAAAACGTAATTTATATTAATTAATGACTATTTGTAATTAAAATAAATGGCCGTCTCTTGCATTTGCAATTTATATTTGTTCTTCAATTCTATTATAAAAATAAATAATTATTTTAAATTAAAGTATTTCCTAATTATTAAAGAAAATGCAATTTATATCAACTAACGACTATATATTTATAATTAAAATAAATGGCCATCTCTCTCCCTTGCAATTTATGTTCTTTCAACCAATGATTACGTGTCGGACCGAGTATTTGATCACGGACTGCTGTTCGGGACCCATCAATCTTTTTCCGTTTTCGTAACGAGCTTATCCGCAATTGGGTAGGTTAGGCACGTCCGAGCAAACCCGGGACTGGCCGCGCCGATGCGAAGGACTTTCACTTTTATTGGTCTCCTTGAAGGAAGTTCTCTCGGTCGTCGACAGTTCTGCTCTGCATCCGCGGGGAATTACAGTTAGCTCCGCAAGGACGGGCCGACGGCCTCTCCCGTTAAGAGCGACAGAACGTTGCATGGACGACTGGCGTTCACATCGTCGACGACCTGTCACGACCTGCATGCCTGAAGGTTGTGGATAATCTAAAGTCCCCCAGCTTTCTCGGGCTGGTGCAATTAGCCGAGATGTATTATGCATATATCTCACATCTCGTAAAAAAGTCATATCATGTCAATGGTTTCCACGATATCAGAAAAAATACAGTATTTAATGTCAGTTGATATAAAAATTAAAATACGATAAAAAAATCAAGATCTCGTAATTTTTTTCTTGAATTGCATTTACTGATGTTCGATTAATGAGCAAATCAACAAACAAATAGTCATACAACGCGCTCAATAAGATAATATATTTAAAACATACCATTTATCATATAATGACTTCATTTAGAAGGCAAAAATTTCAATGAGAAACATAAGTTAAATGAAGCAATATTTAATTGCTTGCTTGTTTAATAAAAACTTGATAAATGCGTTAAAAAAATTAGTTTCTTGATTTTTTTCGAATTCTATATTTGCTAATGAGAAAAGTAGTCAGTCAAGTACATTAATCTGAAGAACAAATTCTTAGATTTTGAAACTGCTTCAACAGATAAAAAGATAATAAATAATTATTTACAGAATTTTGAGTAGTGATAACATTCGCGATGTCAGATCGTTAAATAATAGCAAATTCCAACTCATTCTGATCTTTAAGGATCAATTCTTAAATCTTTAGTATTCCTTGCTTACTAATTATTATTCCTTCGACAATTATTCTGACTCATCTATCGACTCTTGCAATCAGAAAATTGTTCGCAATTATCAGTGTGATAAGGATATTGAATTATTTACTTAGGCGGAAAAGTTGATATGACTATCGAGATACACGATTTAAAAGAAATCTAAGAAAGGTACATACATTTATTTGTATTATATTTAATTGTTTATTTATTTGTTATGTTTGTTATTTATTTATTATATTTATTTAATTCTATTTAAGATATATATTTATTTATATTTAATATAAGAAATCTTATATATCTTCCTAATGCTGATCGCGCACCCAGCCTCAGGAATCTCGTGCATAGTTCGATCGTGGACACTCGCGAAGGATCATTACCGAATAGTCACACTTTTCAACTGGCCGACAAAGCTATCATGGCATTTTAATGGCACGCCGTAAAATGCACGATCGATCGATCGATCGACTGTATTTGGATAGGACGACTATCGCGCGTCGCCTTCATCTCACACTACACACACTCGCCGACTTTTTGCCGGTCGAGGGGGAATGACCGGCCCTGAAACGTTCGAGCGTGTATATGCATTATCCGTCTCCGGTTTATTTCTAGCGGTTCGCGAATTCGTGGTGAGCGTCTCCTCTCCACGTCGTACCTGTATCCGAGTGATGTCATCCCTTGAAATCACCGCGGCGGGGTGTTTAGTTGCGTAAGAATCGACCAGCAAGGAGAGCTCATTGTCCGTAGTCTCCCTCCTTTTCCCCCGCTCCGTCTGCTGCAGATGCGAAGATGAAAAAACAAGTATGCGTACTACAAAGTTAAATTTGTCTACATACAATCTTCCCATTTAGTAATTTGTTTTCTTCAAAGCCGTAATTTTCTTTCACCTTTTTCTTCTTAAACATTTCTCATTTTTGCAAAAAATTCATAATATTTAACATCTAGCAATATATTATTTGGAACAATCAATTCCCAAAAATAAAGGAAACGCAATATATTTTGTTATTTAGATATTTATTCTTTTTTATTTCAAAAGCTTTGAAATTTATATGTATATTGATGCTTATTTTTACAAATGTAGATTAATTTAGATTTAATTTACTCTTTATTTTTTTGTAATTCTCAGAAACTATTGTAGAAAAAGATAAAAAGTAAACAGTATCTTAAGAGATGAATATACAACTGAATAACAAAAGTTTCAAGTTTAAGCTAGATCTTAATGCTTAAATAATATTTTTAGTATAAATTTATATAAAATAAAAAAATATAAGTTAAATTTAATTATTTGATTATTTGTCACAGTACTTAGATCTCTTGTTTCTACTGATGTAAATTTGATGTAAATTTTAAATTTACATCAAATTTTAAATTTACATCAAATTTTAAATTTACTGTGACAATCAAATAATTAAGAAAGTTAATTAATACAACACAAACGAACTATGAAAACTGTAACATACGATGTAATATTTATCTTTTAGGCAAGATACAGCGCAAAAAAAATTCATTCGATGGAAAGTTCAGTTAGATATATACTGTAAATTTTATTTCTTCGTGCGAACGCGTGATTATTACGATCAAGCAGCGAAGAGAGATTAATGCACATATTAATGCACGTGGCGCACCTGTGATCCCGGAAAGTTTTCTTAGCGTTCATTTAAATACGACACTGACCTATCGACAGAGCTCTTAGAACAAGCTGCGAATGATAAATAGTATCGCAAACACGCATCGCATGGTGACCTGTTTATATCCCAGCAGACTTTCATTATTTCTTCTCTCCGTGCTCGTCGCTCTCGAACGTGCAACATGACGAATTCTAAATTCGCAAAAGTACTCATCTCTCCCGATTCGCTTTCGTTCCTCGGAAATATGCACGATCGAGAAACGGATTCCGTTTTTTACAATAGTTGATTAAAAATCGCAATTTTGCTATATACTTACTCTCGTTCATTTTTTTTTTCTTTATATAATTGATAAGGCTATCGCGCATAATGTAAAGAAAGAGAGTAAGATCCAATGAGATACTATCTGACAAATTGCGCGCCATAAATATCGATCTGTATTCCTGTGGCACGTCGACCGTAAACCTTGATAATCTCATTGACCGATGATCAAGATTCCGAGATCATTCTCGCGCCGGCGACACTCGCGTGTGATCTGGCTACAAAGTTGATGCAGCAAATGTATCTACATAAGCGACATACCTTCATCGTTGTAGTGCAGATGCAAACTTCGGCGCAAAGGTCTTAGCTCTTGATATTAATAATATTTTTATTATTCAGTATTATGGGAGGGGGAGGGGGGTTATTAAAATAAGAATATGAATACTGTCCAGAGAATTGTATTAAGACCTTTCTTAAAATAAGAACCGACTATGAATACAGATATAAT
>Ga0157362_1001479_pt1 | contig 10057 bp, 1 predicted proteins | sample AttlaeALBM3_FD_111480 | JGI IMG/M metagenome (GOLD analysis project Ga0157362, IMG submission 111480) | Fungus gardens microbial communities from leaf cutter ant in Ribeirão Preto, State of São Paulo, Brazil - Atta laevigata ALBM3 | ecosystem: Host-associated > Fungi > Mycelium > Unclassified ... | reverse complement strand
TATATAGATTTAAAAATAATTTTGTTGAATTGTTAAAATAATTTTTAAATAATATTTTTCGCAATAAATTCTTTAGTGATTTGAAAATCAGTATTAGCATTAATAAAATATTAAATTGTTTGTCAATTTAATTTGTGATGTTATTTAAATAAAGCTAGAGAAACACAGTAAAAAGAAACACTTACAATTTTAAGACTGTGTTTTAAGATCAATAAATAATTGATAACTGTTTGAACTAAAAATTGTAAAAATTCATACAAACGTAAAAACATTATTAAATACCAAGACTAGCCTTGATTAAATATAGTATTCTTCATTCATTTATGCTCAAGATACTTTTGTATGCATCTAAAGTATGATGAGCAATGCTGCACAGAGTTTTGACATTCTAGCGACTAATTGCTTGAGCATTTTATACAATAATTATTTTGTTTAACAAAATTATTTATCTAGCTAAAATATCTATATCTATATCTAGCTAAAATTTTAGATAAAATATCTATATCTAGCTAAAATTTTAAATACTTCAGCAAAATCGTTCTTTTCACGTAGAGGATCTATCGCGAAGAGCGTTAGTCATGAAACACTGGATTTCTTTAATCTGCAAAAAGATGACTTTTAAAGAGATGTGGAGGCGGATAATTTCAGAGAACTCGTTAAAATTTTACATCTCTAACTTACGAGATTTCCAACAGCATGTCGAATTCGGCGAATCGCATCCGATACGGAACTCACTCGTTGTATGCGTATTTTTTTATTGTTTTTACGTGCACCACCCACGTATCGTAAACACGTTGGCGCGGATAACAATAAGAGCATTGCCGAGAGAACATTACGCAAGCGCTACCTTACACTTGCTTCTTCAATTACGGACCCTTATACCGTATAAATGGCTGCAGTGCTACAGTCGGGTACACAAATAATTCACTATGAAAGTTTGTTACAAGTATGCGAATAATCTTTTTTTTATATATTTTTGTTCGCTGAATACGAATCCGTCATCCAAAGTTAGTTATTACGTCATACTTTTGAGAAAAATGGTGTTAAAGAGAGTCATTTTTTTGGGTTTTTTGACACCGTTTTTTCATAACATTATGACGTAATAGTCAATTTTTATCAACGGATTTATGTTCAGCAGACAAAAATATGTCGGAAATGATAATTCACATTCGTATTACAAGAAAAAAATCAGATTTTATATGTTATATAGAAATAACTATCTTCAAATTACTATATTTCAAAAATGAAAAATCAAATTAAAATGGGATAAAATGCACGTTAAAGCTAAAAATTGATACTTTCGTATGATATTAACAAATTTGAAAAAAAATTTCGATGCCGGTGCTACGTTCTAGAAATCATCATTTTTTATTTTTCTAATATTTTTCTTAATGTGATAATCAACTTGGAACAAGGAATTCGTATTTAGTAGGAAATACTTTGAAAATGGCTATTCGCACGCTTCTAAAAAAGATCAAATTTAATAGATCTGTAATCAAAAATCGAAGAACAAAATAGAGAATCATTGTGTGGTTAAAGTAAATTATGGCCGTTATCGTGAAACCTCTATTGATCTTTTGAAAATGAGATAGGTGAAGAAAGGAATTCAAGGGAGATAATAAAAAGCATAAGTTTTTCGATAAGTGATTTCTTATTTAAAAGAAATTAAAGTCTCGTTAATGTTTATTTCTATCAATGTAAATTAATTTTAATTTTGATTTAGAGTACAGAGATCTGTTATTAAAATTGTACAGCTCTTTTTTGAATACATAAAATTTGTAATAATTCATTAACTCATTATATTCTTTATCTCAAAATGACACGGTTTCAACGTCATTACAAGACTTTCTTATAAAAGTAAACTTATTCTTCATCTTTCTTAATTGTTAGAACTAGAAAAATATAAAATGTAAGTTAAATCGAGATTAAAATTGATCTACATTGATAGAAATAAAACATTAAATTGCATTTCAAATTGAAAACATTAACGAACGGCTCGTTAATTGATCAAGGCCGTCTCGCAATTATGTTCTTCAATGTTGTGACTCTTTATATATGACAGTGGCGGTTATTTCGATAATAGATTAAACAGATGCGCACCACCGGCGTCTGTTTGAACGGGACTCATGGTCGGTTTACGCAAAGCGTTATCGCGTGCAACTTGAGAGGCGTACTCCTCTAACAATAAGTAGTGGACCACACGCAAGTGATTCGGCGCTCTCGAGACGTCGTCGCGATATTTTTACACTAACATCTCTCAGGCTCTTTATCTCTTTGCACCATGTTAAGAAGCTAAATTTTCCGCCACCACTTCGTGCTCGCGATCATTTCTTGTCACCCGACGTTACTCTTTTCAATTTTAAAAACATAAATAATTGACATGATTGTTATATCATATCCTTGCTTCAAAAATGATACAATCGAAAAATCACAAAAATTTCATTTTTTAAATAATATCATTTTTAAACAGAGTAAAAATTATTTTGTACTTGCGTTAAAATTATCCTATTAAAACTATTCCTGTTAATATTATGTTGAATTTTTAACATACTGTTTAAATTTCTTACAATAAAATCTCATTCTAAAAGAGTTAAAATACTGTCATTATTGAAAAAGAATAAAAAATTTACATTTTTTATTGCAATTTTTAGTTTGGAGATTCACTCCAAACGAAAGAAATCTCACTCCTTTTTGGAGTGAATCTCACTTCGAAATAGAGTGAAAATCTGTTACTCTTATTCAGGAGTGTAAATTTTTTTACTCCTTTTCAATAGTGGCAGTATTTTACTCTTTTGAAGTGAAATTTCACTCTAAGAAATTTAGAGAGTAGATATTAATTTAATATAATGTAATTACGTTATTTTGTGAATATTTTATGTTAAATTGATGTTTAATTCTTAATTGTTAAATGTTAAAATAATACAATTTATGAATAAGACAAATAACATAAATAATGTAATTTAAAAATGTAAATTCTAAGATAAGTGAAAGTAAAAAAAAGATGAATGTTCATATTAATTTTAATGCACTTTAAATATTAATTTCCCTGAAGAAATATGCTCCCACAATTTGTTTCTAAATTGTATTAGAGCGTTATATTTTTGATGTTTATTTTTATATAATGTGTTACATTTTAATATATTCATCTTTTATTATTAACAATGATTTAGCTGGAAAAAATTTTCCAACTGTAAAGTAAGAATGTGATGTTAAAGATAAAATAGTTTTACAAGCACATTTTACATTCTTTTATGAGACTGCCTTTTTAATTCCACTGATTCTACTTAACATATGTATGTATCCAGTAGTAGAAGCAAAAGGTTTTTGCGATTCTCATTCAGTATTAGAATGATTTTCTTTGCTGCTAGAGTAAACATTAGGCATTTAAAAAAATATCTGCAAATATTATTAGATATATTTTATAACGATTAATGTTATAATGTCTTTCAGTTTCCAAGATGTTTACAGAAATCTTGTAGCGAATCGTTTGGATGCACTCAGTGCGCAGTAGTGTAGAAGTCTGTTAAAGTTGTCGTACACAAATTGATGTAAAATTGTATATTTAATATAAATACATATAAAAATGGAGGATTATATCACGAAATCCTCAATACATTTTATTGTGCTGTTAAGTAAAATCTATATTATATAATTCAAAATATTTTATTTTTACACAGATTAAATCAGTGTATAACGTTTTAATATGCACCAGTGCATCCAATCAAAATTGCTATTATTAAAAAATTCTCTGAGAATTCTCGGATTTTTCAAATATTTTGTTCAAAATTCCAGGTAAAAGATTAAAGAATTTTTTAATGTAATTTTGTGGAATATAATAAATTGCAAGAAACACAAACGAACTATATATTGAAAATTAGTAGATAGAGATTCTACAACACTATATCTATTATTTTCTACAACTAGAGCTGTGTAATGTTCACACATGAACATATGCGAATTCATTGCTGATTGTCAACATTTTGCATTGTTAAAAAGAAACATGATTAAAATAGCAAAGAGATAGAATTTAAATTTAAAAGTAAAATTTCAAAAATTTCCTTAAATTCCGATAAAATTCCATGAAAATCCTTAATAGTTTTTCAAGAATAAAAAAGAAATCCTCTAAAAATTCCAAGTTTTCCAGGTTTTTAGGTAGATGGCTTCGAATAGTGCGCACTTAATCAAACGCACGATTAAGCGCGTCTCCAAACCTGTAACTTTTATTTTTTTTTTCATTATTGCATGCGTAAGAAAAAGATTCTAAATCGATAATCGCGGAGGAGAGGTTTTCTTGGTTTTTCAAGCTCCGTTTTCACGTTTCACGTCGCGACATTTTTCCGCTGACGAGGCCCGCAAACCGCTCTCCGAGCGACGCGAGCGCCTAAGCGCTTCCGTAACATATTCGCAGATTGATAAATTACTCCACGTGTTTAAGTTCGACCATGACGGGCAATAACTTAACATACGCTCTGATACCTCGTCTCTCCCGGTGTATCTTATCCCACCGGTCGTCTCGCTTGCTCGCTCGTCGCGATTATTTTATTATTTTCCTCGGCGCGGCGGGATGGGAATTATACGTGCGATATATTCCGCAGGTGCGGATCTTCTCCGTCGTTATACTTACACGTTGGTCAGCTGTTCCGGATGATGATGCGCTTGCTCGTCGTCCTGATGGAGGATCCTGCGGTGCCGCTCTGCATTCCGGCGGTTGCGCACGTAATGGCACTCATTCGATTTCCGCACGATGGTCCATGCGGAGGAGATGCCGCTGTGCGTCAAATCTTCGCTGGACCCAATTTGCTTATCCCGCGTAATTTCTCTTAATTTTTTTTATCTTGTATCAACGAGATGAATCGGGCACCCCGTCTTTTTGCGCGCGACCAATTTCGAAAAAGGAATCTTCCACGAGCGCGAACGTGGACCAACGAGATCGGAATGCAGACGTATAAATTACGAGAATCGTTCAGAACAAGTTATCAACTAAATCCGGCGCGGAGACGAACGAACTACTAGCGAAAAGCAAACTAAGCAACGAAAGTTCGTGGGGCCGCTATTTGATTCGACATTAAGTCTGTAATTATATATATTATAAATACTGATGCCTCTCACGTCTGTTCTGGAATCGTTATTACGAGCGTCGATTATTTCACACTAGTTATCGGTCGTTTCTCGACGCTTATCATTCGATGGAAATTTTTCCAGAATGATAATGGTTTACGAAAATGAGTTGTGAAAAAGAAAGATGAAAGAGAAGCTCAGAAATCCCAGCGGAAGGTGTTACGCGTGGGGATCAAAACTGACTTAATTTCCGAGAGTTCAGAAATAGTAACCCCTATCAGCTACAATTCAATGATTATAAAAGTAGCTCAGGGTCGAATTAAAAGGTACGACTGTCCAACCGTGCTTCTTCGTGACCCCTTTCTGGATGAAAAATAAAACGAGCGTACGCATCCAAGTCTCGCATGGGGAAAGAGGGAGGGAAAGAAGAATGCAAAAGTCCTCTTTGTTCTTGATCACTAAAGCTCCTTCCGAGCTGTTTGTTGCTTTTGTGTTGCAGTTTAATGTTAATCTTAGCCTCCGACTGCTCGGATGAGATTTCTTTGTCTTTGTAAATTTATCATTTACTTCTATTTTATTTTACTTCCAATTAATTTTATTTTGATTTTATTTATTTTTTATTATTTTCTACGGAACCCGCTTGGAGTTTACAATCGAGAGCTTCTTTTCATGTCTGCAGCATTGAGAATCGAACTCACCGGCATTAGAGAGCGTTTCCAAGAGAGAGTTGAAAGTTGCGCGACTTTTGAGTCGGAGTAATAGCGCTCTTTTCGCGGTCACTCGCTACCCCTTTTACGCGCGACGACGCATGACGGCAGATCAGATCTGTGAGAGACGCGCCGCGTACACCGAGATCGGCGCGATAGTTGGCACTGACAGATGAAACTATTTCATTCACAGCCGTCGTCGCCGTCGTCAAGCTTGACCGCGCGAGTCGTCGTCGTCGACGGGCTTGACCGCGCGAATCGCCGTCGTCGTGTGTGTGTGCGTGTTAACGTGCACTCCCGTGCACGTGCACGTACGCGCGAATACGCCGACGTAGATGAATGAACCGGCGCGCATACACACGCATACACACGTACACAACGAAAGAATGGTACCGCGCGATTACGGTGTAGGTGGTTACGAGCGTGAACGAGCGGGAGGATGTACGACGGGGCTTTAAACGAGCGCGACCGAGAAGACGTACGGGTCCTCCTGCGTGTCGCGGCTGGTGCACGCGTACTTTTATTATGCGTAAATTGAAAAAGTATTCACGAGCAGAACCGATCATCATAACGATCACCATAACGTCAAAATGATGGTAAAATAAATCGTTACTGATCGAAAAGTGATTTTTAATGTGGAGTCCATTTTGGAGCCATTTTGATGTGATTTTTCTGCTTGGGTTATTCTATCTTTGCAAAACTGCCAGTTTTTATTCAACAGGCAAGACATTACGGAGAAAAATAATTTCGCTATGAATGAAAAACTTGCAAAATTATTTTTATTGTTAAATTTGTTCACTATTTAGCAAATAAATTTGCATATTTAATAAATATTTTATATTTGTTGTAAATAATTTTTGTAACGAATACAAAAAAATAGATATTTATTACCTTTATCTACAATAATTTTGTGAACTCTATATTTGTAAATAGCATTTGCCATTTGTGTCATAGGATTAGCATTCATAGCAAATTTTTTCTCTCTGTGATCCTTGAATAAAAAACGAACTTCACGTAAAATCGAATAAATAATATAACATCAATATCAACTAAATTTGAAACAATTAAATTATAATGCAATGTAGTCCGATTGCATACATAGTCTATCTGTAAAATAATAAATCTGTTTGTAGTTCCACTTTCGTTGTCTGTTATAAATATAACGGCATTCAGTACTTAAGATATTAATAATGATACTATTAGAGTACTTAAGATAATTTTAAATTAAATCATTACCTTATGACGGTTTAATTTAATTTTATCATTTTTTTGCGTGTGTTTGAGATAAGTAATGATAAAATGCTGCAGTTGTATATCGAGACTTTATTATCTCATATAAACATAACAAATCGTTGTGTTAGAATTTATTTGTATATTACATAAGTAAATCTTTTATACAGTCAATACTTCAGATTTCCAAACACAGTATATTTTAGGCACTAGAAAATATTAATAAAGTCTCAGTATTATCTGTCCTTGCAGTAACTTTTCAAAGGACTTATCTAGTTATATTAATATCATTTTCACTACACCTAAATATGAATGAATATATTAGCATAACATTGTTAGTAAATGATTGCAGAATATTTTATATCTTATATTCTCGATATCTCGTTGCAAAGCTATGTAAACAAATTTTTTGTTTTTATTTATTATATAAGAGTAAAGATATTTAATATAATACTAATAAAAGAACTTCTTTACATAGTGTTTCCTTTTCTCACGTATTATCGTACATATTATATACATAAATTTCTCTCATTATATTTGTGCCCGTAAATTAAAGTATATGTGTAATTATATTTTTAATATAAAATACTGTATCACTTACTTCTCTCTTTTCTTTTTGTATACCTTTTCAAGATATAAATTATTTGTGTCTGTACCAATATTTATATACGTTCCCCCTTTCCAAGATAATTTCGTAAAACGTTAAACAAGAAATTTTTTTAATTTCGGAAAAACTGTCAGAGTTACTAGGAAAATGATTTTTTTTTAGTTCCCACTAGATGATAGATTAATAGCATCTTTAATCTTTCCTTAAGATATATGCCTGATATACAGCTTTGAAAAAATAAAAAGAAGAAGAAAGATTAAAGTCTAGAAGAAAAAATAAGGCAAGAATTGTGAGATTGGAACAATTATAACTTGAATAAGGGTGCAAAGAAAAACAGAAACTGAAAGGAAAACAATGAAAAGAGAGATTCAAAGTGTATAGATTCAAAGTGATAAGAAATTGTTAATGACAATTAAAATAAAAATAGGATAAAGCTAGGATAGTTCTTCAAGAGATAAGTTAATCTCAGTAAATGAGGCTGGATTAAAATTTTGATCAATTTAAATTCATTTGAATGGATACTTTAGTAACATACACTTAATAGTCCATTTTCATCTTTTAGATTCAATTAAATTTTTTTTTTTAGATTTATCGAATTGAAAACTGCATTTCCTATTCAGAATTTTAAATTGAGCAGTATTCACAATGCACTTGAAGAATTAAAATTTTTTTTAGATTGAAAAGATAGAAATGTGCTTCATACAATTCCTAAATGAATAAAAATACACTAGGATTAAAAAGGATTCATTTCAATATTTGCGAATGTGAACTTCTAAAATCTGTGGATCTACAATATTTAATCCATTTCAATCCTTTTTTGTTTGGGGAATACTAAGTGATTTGAAATACCCCAAGATGATTAGTTTCATCCGAAATTTTCAAAAATTTAAAAATAATGTAATCCTCGAATCGAAGTAAGAACACGGAAGCCCCGATTGAGTTACCACAAACTTAAATCATTATTTAAAAAGAAAAAAATAAAATAAGTGAATGTTTATTCTGCGTACTCGTTCCCAGTTATCAAGGACGTAAATTGAAAATGGTGATCGAAAAAAGAGAGTCAATAAATAAATGATGTCAACATTTGTTTGGATGAATACGCTACTTCTGATGATATCCAGAACTCTAAGTTATATATTCCTTAACTTGCTCTTAAAATTCCAATTCGCAATATACTTCGATTTAATTCTTCTTTCTAGTTATAATCTCTCATCTCAAATACGAATTGAATTTAGTTTGCAGAACAAATAATTTTGCAATTAATTAATATAATCATATAAGATTTAGCCTTTGATTAACTCTGACAATATTTCAAGAATTTTATTTTTTCATCTACATATTTTGACTCTTGTTTAATCTGTTGTATATCTTGACGAGAAATAAATTTATATAATTACAAATATTTTGATTCGTTCAAAATAAAATGTCATTATATATATATATATAATGAAATATATTTTCAATTATAGCTTGAGATGTTTTGTGTCCATTTCTACCAATGTAGATTAATTTTAATCTCCATTTAATTATTTATTCTTTAGCCTTTCTAATTCTTAAAACTAAAAAAAAAATAAAAATTAAATTAAACCAAGATTAAAGTTAATCCACACTAGTAGAAACGAGCCTCAGATAGTAAAAACAAAATTGTTGTATATATAAGTCGTTTATGCTTTACATATACAATATGTACTTATAAGCTTCCGAGTATTAATAAATTGGAGAAAATACTAGAAGAAAAAAAAAGAAAGAGTACACATCTTTCACTTTAACGCCATAATTGAGAATTGTTAATTGAAGTTTCTTCTATAGATAATTATATAAAAAATATTAAAATTTATATTTAATATTTAACTGATTGACATGTTGTCTATGTATATGTGTACAAATATATATCTACTAGGTATTATACAGTTAAACTAAGTTTATACATGTAGGCACATACGTCGTATAATTGATATGACGAAGCTTAAGAAAATATCTTGTATGATGAAAATTTTGGTTAAAGCATAGAATGAAATATGTATACTTATATACTGACCTATATTTATTGGCATAGTTACGATTCAAATTAATTGTAATTCCTATCTTTGTAATCACGTGATAATTTCATTATTATGTAATAGAATATCAATATTAACAAATATTTCTTTTTGAAAGAAAAACTCACTGTAATGAAAGCGATAGTTACTGATAATCCCGAATTAAAAATGGTGTCGCGTATTGTAAATTCAAATCAGATTTCTTATTGCAGTCTTTTGAACGACGGTTCAACATTTGTGACCTGTAACATTATAAAGGACTTAAAATATTATATAAACTTTAACGATCAATCTCCTACGTCAGAGTCGCCGTCGCCTATGGCATAAAGAATATGGAAGGCAATTCCAAGAAGCGCAGTTCCTATAAGATCGCCTGCTGCTGTTAAATATGGTATTGCAGAACTGTCTGGATCCAT
>Ga0157362_1001478_pt1 | contig 10058 bp, 5 predicted proteins | sample AttlaeALBM3_FD_111480 | JGI IMG/M metagenome (GOLD analysis project Ga0157362, IMG submission 111480) | Fungus gardens microbial communities from leaf cutter ant in Ribeirão Preto, State of São Paulo, Brazil - Atta laevigata ALBM3 | ecosystem: Host-associated > Fungi > Mycelium > Unclassified ... | reverse complement strand
TCACATTTTTATTCAAGTTTTAATTAATAATTAAATATAATCGATTTATAAAATAAAGGATGCTTCGCGTTTCGATCAAACTAAAATACGTTATGCCATCATGTTCGCAAAAATGGGAATTATGATTTTTATGAATAATAAAATACAAGTTAGATTTGTCACAGCATATCGATTGGCTGCCCGTTCGTGAATCGACCACACCGGATCGAGTTTGCGGTTGAACTTTCGGTGCGGCGTACTCGCGTTAGGCGGAGTTCGGTAGATTTTAATGGAACAAGAATTATATAGATCGAGTTACGAATTATTAATACAAGCGATTATTAGACGAGAGTGGGGACGGGCGCGAGCTCGGGGCAGGGACTCGATGCGGTAATATATGTCAAGTTAATCTAAAAATGGAAGACATAGGACACGAGGCTGCGAAGAGACATGCTCCGCGAGAGATGGGGGTTGATAGTTTCTCTGGAAGACGGATCGATTTCTACATCAGATCTGGATCCCCCTAGGATCTAAGCACAACGATATGCAATCCTCGTATTTTGTTCCTTTTTTATTTATGATTTCATCAATCATGATTTCTTTGCGATTTAATTAAGTGTATTCAATAATTATTAATTAATTGTACTTTATTATAATTATTAATAATTAATCATAAAAAACATAATTTAAAAAAATTAATTTAATGAATCTAAAATTTATGTCTACTGTTACCTGAAAAAAGGCAAATTAAATATAATATGTAAAAAATACAAAGTTAATATATATATATATAAGTTATAATTATTGTAATCAAATATAAATTCAATAAAATGTCAATTAAAATTAAATAAGACATAATAATTATTGAATCCTTTTATTGAAATTATAAAGTAAAGATTGTCCCCTGTAAAGTGCGTATCCCTCTGATTTGAATAAAAAGAAAAAGAGCGATTTTAAATTCTATATCAATGGAAGATAAAGAAGCGTATGGATCAAGATTCTTTGAGGATCTATAATGTAAGAGAAAAAGAAGTGTGTTCCTAACTGAACTCCCATGAAATTTAGAAGATTTTATTAACAGAAGATAATAATATTTTAAATAAAAAATAATATTCTTCAAGACAAAACAAGGACAAATGATACTAACAAGCTTTGTAAGCCTAAAACACATCTATATAAGCATATTTTAAGCAATGTTGCTAATCTTTAAATACAATAATAGTCATTCGTTTTGAGAGATGTAAATAAATTTTAAAAATTTAAATTTTAAATTAAAATTAAAATTAAAAGTTAAAATTAAATAGATAAAATTAAATAATTTTTAAACAATAAGAATAAATAATTTTAGATTAAATAATTCTTGAATTTAAATATCAAGAAATTATAATTAACCTAATTGTTCTCATTTAAAATTGCCGTCAATATTTTACAAGTGTAAAATATAATATAATGAGAATTTGAAGCCTATTCGTAAATTAAAGCATTCGTAAATTACGGATTAACTAAAGATTAATAGAATCAGAAGGAAAAAATAAAATGGTATAAAATCATGAAAAATGAAAGCCAAGACATCAAAAGCATTTGTTAATGGGATTTCAACAATGTTTCGTCCTCAATTTGTCGATCGATTGGGCTATTCATCACTTCTCATTTTCGTTAAGCCTAGCCTGGATTACATGAAGATCGATTTGTATGTAGATTTCTATCGAGCTATCGACCATCACTATCAGTGCGCTGAACAATACGATTTTATTTCTGAAATTTGTTTCGGCTTTTCATCTTTGATATCACAGATTTATACTAGAAATGGATTGCTTACTTTGAGCCAAGAAAATGATGATATACATGTGTTGTATGTAATGCATGTATCAGGATTGGGTAATAGTAATTAGTTAATAAGTTATAAGTTACATAAAAAATTAAAATATTAATAACATCTAACTTAATTTAATTAACTTTAAAAGAATTAATTTTTAACATAATTTACTTTAAAATTTTAATGTATCACTAACTTTTTTTAAGTTAAAATACTCTTTATCTTTTTAAAAATGTTAATTTTATTTTTTGTAAAATATTAAAACATTAGAAAATTAGTTTAAAAAGAGCTCAATGATTATTTGATGGGCATGATTTTAGTGCCTAAAAATGAATGTGGATTAAATTTGCATTTAAAGAATACTATTAGTGTGTAATGCTATCCTTGTAATGCCACCTAATGAACGATAAAGGAAGAATAAAAACTTTTTATTTACATATAATTTTCAAAGAAAGTGCAAGACGATAAACAACACGAAGAAAAGTACATACAACATTATTTACATTCTTAATAATTACATTTTTTATAATATAAATATAAAGATACCTATGTAAAAATACTAACAATCAATTTTTATTATTCAAAAAATGTCTTTGTTGTTTTCATATAATTTATATATATAAAATAATATAATTTATCTGATTCTATCTATACTGTAATTGTTTTGTTATTTAAATTAAATAATCTGATTTTAAGAAAAAGTCGAATATTTTGGTTTAATAAAAGTAATGTTTCTCAGAATTAACTATTTATTTAACTTGAATAAATTCAATTATATCGTAACTTCAATTGTATTAGTTTTTTGTTCGTTCCACTTTTAACTTAACAAAATTTTGTAAAAATTAATTTCGTTTGTTAACTTTAACTTAATTTAGCTTTAAAAAATGTATTAATTTAATCAACCTTGGTATATATGATATGTATGTTTTGTGCATGTGTGTGCAAAATGATTGGAGCGGTCATTTTTTTTTTTAATCAATCCGGTCATTTACAGCGTTTAAAATCGAAATTAGCGATCTAGTACTAGTATAAGCATCTGTATTTGATACGAAAAAAATGAAAGTCTCTTCAATCAATTGATTGTCTCCTCAAAAATTGAAAAATATTCATTCAAAATCCCATCTATATGCCACATCGAGACATATTTTAATAGTTTAATAATAAAATATTCAATATAATTCCACGACTCTCAATGATATACCATAAGTATCAATCATTGATATAACGTATTATTGAAAATATGTGAATTAATCATTCATAAATATTACTGATATGTAATTATTGTCACGTAATCTTGCTATAGCTATCAAACAGAGGGAAAAGTAAAGAAACTTTAAAGTAATCGCATAATGACTTTCCGCAATCCTTAAAAAAATATTCCAAAGGAACGCATGCAACTGTAAGATTCTTGTATAAAGTATAAAAATGATCTAGCAAGACGACTTTATTTTCTTTGCGCGGTATTCCGTAGCTATCACTCAGAGTGATGAAACGAAAACAGATGATGTAGTGTAGAAAAAAGTCAAGGAAATTATAAAAGAAAACAGACCATTTTATTCTCACAATTCGAAACGATCAAGTCTTAAACGAGCAAAGCTCGATGAGAATGAAAACAAAAATATACTCAAGAAAATTAAAAATTGCAATCGAAAAACATAATTGTACTTTCAACGTAACGAATCCGATCGAGATAACTTCCTTGGAGGTATAAATTTTTCTATATTTAAATCACATTTAACATGATAAGAAACTATGAAATAAATATTTTTTTAGATAATATAAATTAAATCATTTTTAGTACATGATATTATAAATTATATTCCCGAATAAAGCGAAAATGATTAAATCAATCATGCGAAAGAATACATTAATGTTAAATTAATATTAAAATTAATATCAAAATATGATAAAATTATTTAATTATTATTGATTATTTAATTTATTTTTTGTTTCTAAATAATATTATGGAGCCCGCGTGACTGATGTAAATAATATATTAGGAAATGGCCGAACAATTACGAGAAGAGCAAACAGTTTAGTGCATTATTCTTATAATTCATTGATTTAGAACTTGATAAAGAGATAGAAATTACTATGCGTAATCTTTTTAGATATTGGGATGCTCAGTTATCTACGTTAAAATATTAAAGTCACGATTAATGTGAGATAACATTCTATAGTCAACGCGTACCTGAGCAATCATATAAATTAATAGTAATGTAACGGAACAGAACACTCACATGTTTAACACCTCATTGGTCTGTCAATCTGGACATTATCAGCGATAAATCTTCGGAAATTAAGTAAACGAAATATTGGCGATTCTATAAATTGCAGCGCTCCTATATAAAATTATTGAGATTAGCACCTAATTCCTAAGAGTACCAGGTCAAAATTCGTACGGCGGCAGTGCTAGAGAGAGAGACAAATCAAACTTATAAATCTTCTTCGACAATTGGAATTTATCTCTAGAATTAACTTTCTCGACTTCAATTGGATCTATAAGAACAAATAAGATGATTCGACCCGATCTAACCTTCAATTTCCCTTATCTATATCATCTTTTACATCTTTCGAATTTGAAGTTTCATCATTTAAGAGAAATTTTGTTTTTCATTATCAAATCGTATAATATATTATAAAAATAATATACAAAATTCTCATAAACTTAATGCTATTCGGATAAAAGATTAGAGTTCTTAAAAATATTTATACATTATACTCTTTAAAATAAATTATATTATACATATAAAATATAAATTAATTTTCAAAATAAGTTAATTATATAAAAAAGTTAATTATATAAAAAAATATATTCATCTAAATACGTGCATAATTTTTTGGTAATCATCATTTTACGAGAAGATATAATAGGGTAAAATTCTTTAACAATTTCTTATTAAAAAAAATAAAATATGAATGCATCTTGATTTGATAAAAGATAACATAATAAATTTAATAAAATTCTAAATGAAAATATAAACCATGATTTTTTTCATTTAACGCAGCCGTTGTGGACTATCCGCAAATTAATTATAACTCAACTTATAGATAATTCCATTCTTGCCTTCAACGATATATTATTTTGTCCTTGTCTTTATCTTGAGAATTGAAAGATTTGACCTGAATAAGATAACTCCATCAGTTTCATATTAATTCCTTTAGATCTACGATTTAATCTCCAGGAAAGTTAAGCGCGCTGAAGAATAAACGTTACAGAAAGAACAATTAATTAATATTCTCATCAGAAGAGAAACTGCACTTTGTATCAATGACAACAGAAACGAAGATAAAGTAGTTTTGGTACTCTGCAAAGAAAGACAGAGTATAATATATAGCGCTGTCTTGTTCTCCATACGCATTGCAGTTAATCTTTGTCACCAGAAACCTTAGATAATCGTAAATTTTGACTTGAGAGGGATTAGAGCGATCCTGAGGGATCAAGAATTAGGAGAGGCAATTGGCTACTGGTTAAACTGTTCATTCAGTTGGAAATAGCAGCTTTCCATTAATGGCGACGATTAAAAGCATCGTATCCGAATTAAGTGCTCCTTGAGAAGATGTTTTAATTAAGATTTCTTATTCGCGATGTGACTGCAATCCTAGTCAACCTTGTGCGAGTTGCATTCTTGTATCAACTTAATTCTCTCTGGCGTGAGAAGGTCGATTCGTTTTGCCACTAGTTAAAGAGCTTAGAAATAATACTTTCGTCGCGCGTGAAGCGATTAATTTCAACAAGACTGAAGTATACATTACGGATACCAAATATCGCAATATTATTTGTTGTTCCCATCAAGAAATATGTTAGATTATCGACTTTTGAAAATTCGATAAAAATAGCCAGCATCAGCGAAGAACAAGAATCCCAATCGACAGTCTAGAATTTGATGAGATCGACCGGGTTGCACTGCGATGCGGTTTCATAACTGGCAATCGATTCCGAATATGGATTCTCTCGCCAAATAATTAAGATCGCGTCGACAGTCCTTACCCCGGCTCACACTCTCGTCTCGTTGTACGGGCTGGACGAGCTCGCGCCCTGGCGACGCTGCCGGTCGGCGTCGCCTGGCACGTTGAACACGACGTTCGGCACGATCACCGGGTCGACCGGAGCTGGCTGATAATGCGACCGACCGGGTTGCGATTGGTGAGAATGGGAGGAGGACGAGGGCGCGGTCTCGTTTATGGAGGTATTCGAAGTGAGTATACGTCGACCGCGTACCTGGTAACGTTGGGGATAGCAGCGCCCGCAGCAAGACTGCAGCAGGCCGCCCCTGGAGGCAGTGCTGTGCGCGGGGGAGGTCAGGGGCGATGGCGAGCCCGGTCTCTTCGGAGCGCCGTTGTACGGCACCTCCATCTCCACAAATTCGCGGTCCTGGAAAAACAATAACAGACGGGGCTTTTAGGCGAGAAAGTTTCATCTGTTTGAAAGTATTGGAGAAGTGAAACGTTGAAGAGAAGAGCCATGCTGTAGGATCAATGATGTTAATGACGGTATTCATTGAACTGTGACGGTTCAGATAACAAGTGTAAAAAGTAAACTAGATGAAATAATAAAAAGACTGATTATAAATTAAAGTTAAAAGACGAAACAGATAAATTTTTAAAAAAATAGAAAAAAGGGGAAAGAGAAATAACAAAGAATAACAAAGATAAATTAAATATATATTTGTGTATGTATATGTAAGGATTGAAAAGAAGAATATTAAAATTTTTGATGTAGATGCTAAAAAAATCTATATACCGTTGACAATGAGTAGAGCAATCAAGAATAACAAAAAGACTAACAAGGTAGAACGTAATAAGAAAAACTATGACGTGTAAAATCCTTCTGGTTCCATTCATCTTCACAAGAAAAAAAAGACAAAGAGTTGCGAAGCTGAAGGTACTATCAATTCTCAAGTGGGACATATTAATTAGGACATGTCGTATTACTGGAAAGCTTTATTTGAGCCACGCAAGATGAGACATGGAAATACTTTCGTTAAAATATTTATTGCTGAAAAAAATGATGAAAAAGCAATATTATTTTGTCAATATCATATTTATCTACAATGGGAGAAATCAGTATGTTCTCGAGTATGTTATAATGAAAACATATCTATGTTTATCACATGATTTTAACTAATTATATTAGAACTATTACATAATTAATTATAAATTATTTTATCTTTGAAAATTGCTTATCGTAAAAGCAAAATGATGAATCGCCTAATTGCATGTAAAGCACCGCATTGCATCACGAATATATTAGCAGGCATTAGCTTTCAGCATAATCATATTTCGCATTTTCCTGATGATGTAATTTCTCTTTAATATAAAACTTTGCTGACGTATTTTTCATTAAATTTTAATTTCTAACAAATAATAATTTTTCGCTACATTTTTAGCTAACTAATTAATTAATCCACAACACCTAGATAGGACGCAGCAAAGCATTTCTCAACGCATTGTCGTCACTGACCCAAGTTTGGTCGACCATGTATTGCTTAATCTATGTACGAAGTTGCTGGTTAATCCAAATTAAACTGAAACGAGGAAGCAGTGCTGCCCTTTCTGCTGTTACTCTGTTGAACTATTTCACACTTGTATTTCGTCCGCAGTTCTATGAACTTCCGCTTGAATTACGTCGTATACATATATTTTACATTAATTTGAGGTGGCATTAATTACAGTTTACATTAATTGAGGTGACTAATGTTCTAATTACTACTCATACATTATCACATGAATAAGCTTAACTCAAATGCTGATACCTATTATTATCTCAACGTTATTAAGAAAATTGATTTATCGTAAATAATAATTAGTTTCTTCTATCAAAATCTCCCAGCAGCTAATCATTCAGGAAAAGTTCAATTTGTATTATATTTGTATTATAATGTACCATATATTCAAAATATATATTCACAAAAAAATATTCATAAAATTTTCAAATATTAATGAAACTTTCAGAATATTATATGAACATTTCTTATATAAACATCACTCAATCACTCGCAAACAGTACGCGACAGAGATGCATTAACTCATAAATATAACTCATAAATATAAGAATCATTTGGAAAAGAATATAAAGAGCGCAGCATTTCGCTTGTGAATTGAATTCTAAAGTGAAATAAAAAAAATATTTTTGATAATAAAGTTTCATTTAAAAATTATTTATTAATTTAATGTGTTTCTCTGAATCTAGAATTTCTAGAAAAATTTTAGTGTTGTCGAATATATATGAAACATTCTCCGAATGTGTAATGACGTATAGAATTTATATGAATAGAATTTTTAAGGATTATTTGAATGTTGTTCTTACATTCCATAAATATTTCAAGATATTCTGGGATACTCTTTGAATGTTATTTTGAGATATTTGGATAATGGAACATTTTACAAATATTTTAGGAATATAAATATTTAGCGTTAGCTAGGCCATATAATTTATGTTAATCAAACATATTTCTATACTTTTTAATAGGATCTTTCTTTATAATTTAATTTTTCGTATATTGTTTATCGAATGGTATTAAAACAATACTACTTGGAAAAATAATTTCGTGCTTTTTGGAAAGAAAATGTGCATATGAAGATGTGTATATGAACTTTATACGAAAAAAGAGTATTTCTGAAATCTTGTGTTTCAATATTTTTCGCTCTGATTCCTTTTTTCTTTTTTATTACTTCATTCTATATTTTTTTATTTTATATATTTATTTTACGCAATCTATTATTATTGTTTTATTAGAAAATTGAAATTATTAAAAAAGTTTGAATATAGATACAAAAAAATATGCAAAACTGTACATATATGTATGTGAAATTTTGTGATCTGCATAAAAAAACGTGTCTTGAAGAAATCCTGCGGGAATTCGGAAACGAGAAGTTATCAAGTGATCTCAATATCACTTGAACGTCGCGTTCTTGGATGCTGCAAGAAAGGATATTGCTCGTGAACAGAATGGAGCAGTGAGTCTTGATCTCTTTTGCGATAAATGCGCTCGAAGAACTCGAGGTCTGCGTGAACATGGCAAAAGCTTTTGCCATGGGATAGATGACGATCGCGGTCGCGATAACTATTCCCTCATCGTTTGCATAATTAGTAGATTCTACGCTACTATATATACTGTGTAATCATTATAAGATCGTTTCGCTAGATTAGCAAAATGATCTTATAATAGCGTTGCGTGACAAGATACACTTATATATTTTATATATAAAATTTATGTACAAAACTGATGAGAGATAAAAAGCGTAATACCGATGCCCTGGTATATTAATATACATTGACAACACGAAAGAAGATAGAATATTAATTAAATGATCAAAAATTCTATATGCTTTAGTAATAAATAGCGAACTGAATAATAAGCAAATTGTAACAGCATTAATATAATAAAAAGAGAGAAATGTAGACAACTTTTATGAGCTTATCATGTCGACATAAAGTGTTATGTGACACAGTTACAAAAAGAAAGCATCGTATCATAAATGCTTTATCAGCTTTTCAAAGAATTCTCTAAAGAGTCATGCATGACTTTCAAAGCCACAGATGGCTCGCATTTGAACGAACTCGATCTTGGAAAACTACAGGATTACTCGCAAGAGACTATCCGTATTTCAACAGAGACCTTTCAGAGATACGCGATTTGTCCTCGTAAAGCTTTCATCGTTTGAACCAATGTATTCTAATCCCTCGGAAGACTTCCGTAATTTATACAAGAAACAATGTAGGATTATCGTTTATGATTTGTGCTGCAAAATTTACTCGAACAGTTAACAATACGGATTATTCAAATTTAAACTATTTAAAAATGAGAGAGAAAATCACAAGCCAACAGAATGAGCAACAACGAGATGTTATAGTATTAAAATGTATATGTATGTATATATAAATTACCATTAAAACGAAATATTTTGATTTGATTAATTCTAAGTTTGCTTCAGCTAATACAAAACAATGATATACAAAAAAGTATGATATATCAATGGCTAATGAATATGATATATCAATATTTAATAAGATCATGTTTAAATAGTTCAAACATGTAAAAAGGAAATACAATTTTCCTTTCATCACATTCAGATATTGTTTTATTTCTATATTTTTTATGCATTTTTCTTCATACCGAAAATTATCATAATAATGACATTATACTTAAGAAAAAATTAGCACATTGTGCAATAAAATTAATAAAACTCTTATTCATATTGTTATAAAATCACTGTCATTTATGTTATGCTTCAATCATTTAAAAGCTAATTCAAAGTT
>Ga0157362_1001477_pt1 | contig 10059 bp, 9 predicted proteins | sample AttlaeALBM3_FD_111480 | JGI IMG/M metagenome (GOLD analysis project Ga0157362, IMG submission 111480) | Fungus gardens microbial communities from leaf cutter ant in Ribeirão Preto, State of São Paulo, Brazil - Atta laevigata ALBM3 | ecosystem: Host-associated > Fungi > Mycelium > Unclassified ... | reverse complement strand
GAGGTTATGTGCATCAAACGTCAAACCATATGGCATTTTAGAAGGCCAAATGTTAACGCTTTAAAACCACAAAAAGATGGGAAGATATATAAAATTTAAATTATTATCAAATCTAAAGCTCAGAACTTTTTTGTTCTGAACCTAATAGATATGGTAATAGATATGGTATTTTATAGAGATATGTCAGCAATTGTGAATCAAACACGAAAAATGTTAATTTTTTGCGCTAAAACTATGTTTTAGCAAGTTATAAGCTATAATATATAAAAAAACTATTTGATTTCACCGGGATCCAATTTTATATAAAATTAGTGCGAGGTCTTTTGTTGGAAGGAACTCAGAGCCATGACCTTGACAACATATATATAGGTCTCCTATTGTCGATATTTATCCAACTAATGATAGTTTTTAGTTATTCTTCAATGATATTTTTATTGGAGGTCTTCTTATTGCAACCCAAGTAATGACAGCTTTAATTCACGATCAAAAATTACTCCTTGAAGAAAATGTACTAAATGAAAAATTAAAATCCAAATGCTACAGTAGTGAATCGAGGTAAAGTCTATTAAATTAAAAAATAAGATCCGAGTCTATCTCTGTTATTTACATATATGTATTATTTATATAAAACTTAACATGTATTATTTATATAAAAGATTTAATATCAACAACTGCGAAGTTAAATTCCACAAAATTTTATGTTGTGATGTCACTTTATCGCGGATAAGTCGAGTGAATCCTAGGTTCTCCCGGCTCGCGAGGCTTGACAACAGGTGTGCGGATGCTGCCGTTCAGGCGCCACCTTAAATTTATTTTTATTTATTTTCTGTCTGTACTGTTTGTGTTGATTATATCAAAGCTGTCTCATTCAGTTGCTAGCAAGGAAAAAAACCGCTAAAGGAGACCATTGAGGAGAACCGTCATCGAGAAGGCTCTAGACTACGCCTCGATGGTAGAGTCGCGTCGCTATCAGTCAATCAGGTGCCGGAAAGCCTCATTCTCGATAAGTAGCGCACATGCATGCACGCAGGCACGCATATAACCAAGCGTTCCTAATTACCGATTCATTATTAAAATTATTATTGAGTAACTCGAACATTTATTGAACTATATACATATTACTACTGAACAGCTATCATTATTGATAGATTCTTAATTACAAAGAAAGGGAAAAAAAAACTCGTTTCCACTCGCGATAAGGAAAACGCGAATAGGAATGTACAAGTTTCGAAGTAATATGACAATCAGATATTAGAAGGGAGCGAAATTTTTAAGATTGTGGAGAAAAAAAAAGATTATAATTTTTTATTATAATTTTTTATTATTCAATTTTTATTTTAATAATTTGATTAATTTATTTGAAGAAAAACCGAGCGCCTTCTTATCACACTAATTCTAAATCGCTGAATAGAGGCAAAGAGAAAGGAATCTGAAATAATTTTAAAAGTAAAGTAAGTAGAGGAAGAAGAAATAGAGAAAGTAGAGACATTAAGAGAAGAGTAATATATTTAAGTATTATATTATATTATAATTTTTTTTTACGAAACTTTTTACGAAAATTTTAATTTATTTCTTACTTTAAAAATGATGTTTACAATTTGTAGAGTATATAATTTTATCAATAGCGTTATACTATATACTCTACTACTTCATCATAAATTTCACGCAATTTTTTTAACGCATCACATTTATTAATAGTGGAATTTTGGCGAATATAATAGTCATAAATTGCCGAAATTTTTCATTAACTTTTACGTCCTGCACTATCCAGTGACTCGTATACTCATAATGCAATGTTCGAGATCCAACATAAACAACATGATTGAAGACACGAATAATACTTCTTTCATAAAGAAGTATTATCCATGTTGTACACATTTCAAAAAAATGGAGATATTTTTTTATATTATACTTCGAAGAACAATGATCACAACATGGTTGAAGGATACTTAATATTATGAATGAAGAATGCACTCTAACGATATTAAATATCTTTTTTTATCTAAGAGATTGGCGCCGACGACAATAAATCTGTTCCTATTATCTTTTTCAAAGAAAAAAGAATTTTTAGATAATGTATTAAATGTAGAAATTTTACTTATCTTAAAAAAATATACGAGTTAATTTGCAATATAACTGCCGTTAAATCTACGTTGAACAATGCAATGACACATAGTAAGTAGTAAGAATAACTTTAACGATATCGAATCTTTTTTTTATCTAAAGAATCAGTGCCATCGATAATAAAGCATGTCTGTTCCCATGTTTTCTTTTCAAAATATTTTTGGCTTCATAACTGCGATAAAATTACCTTCGGAAATATATTAGAACTTGCAACGTATCAAATAATGCCAACTCCCATGCTATATAAGATGAAAAAGATATACAGAGTCAGTAGTTGAGTTCGAAGTTGTTTTTTGAGATTATTATATTAGAGTCTTTAATTTTCCTCAAAGTTTTTAGTGGAAAAATTATGAAAAGAGTATTAATTTTAATATGGATTACATTTTAATATGGAGCGAACAGAGCGTGATTTGATGACGCAAGCCATTCGATTGAACATGCGAGAAGAGTTTCTTGCATAAGAACAACGTTATGATAATTTCATCGAATTTTTGGAAGAGCAGAATCATATTAATCGTCCAGGATTATCGGTAATAGACAATCACTGATCGCTCGTATCGCGGCTTGAAAGTTTAAAGAATTCGTGCGCGGAAGATTCATGCAAATGGATGCCGAGTACAGCGTGGAACTCCAATGAATGAAATCCAATGAATCCAATGAATGAGTGAAATTGAAATGGCATTTGAAAGTCATATACTAACCGATGATAAATTTGGACATATCGAACCTCGCCAATTCCTTGAAGATGCGAGAGTGCTTAAGCGTATGATACGTTTGTAGAGACATGATAAACATCGCACTTAATGGTGAATTCATATTCAGGTGTGTTAAATAAAAGTGTTAATACAAAAATTGTGAACTCTTTCATTCATCTGATTTAGAAGAGTACACGTCGCATGTTATCGAGCCTATGATATCATCACATCACCAGAGAAATTTCAGAAGCACGATAACGGGTGAACTATTGTATATTCTAAATTTGACCGTAAACGTAAATAAGTACAATCCATTGCACGCGGGATGCCACATCGAGTTACTGCGAGAAATTAAAATAAAAAGAGCAGTGATTAATGTGCAATCTTTAGGCAACGCACGCATCATGCGGTCAATGATAACTGTTCTATATCCGGCTAAAAGTAACACAAATCCTGGGAATCCTCGTATCCTCATTATATGACAGTATTAAATCTTCAAGGAATTCAGTTTCTTATGACATTAAGTCAAATTAAGAGATTTAAAAATCTCAACGTCTCTATCAATGTTCTACATCATCGAGAAAAAACGAAATTCTTCCGTTACAACTTATCGATTGAAAAAGGGGCAAACACTCTTTTGCACATGCAGGATCCATGCAACGATAACATAATATGTTTTGCATAAATCAAGGATCTGTTCCGCTTTATAGGTTCGCAAATAAATGAGAAGAAGAACAAGAAACACTTTTGTGACAGGTATATATTTAATAAAAACAAGCTCTCACTTCAACAACCACTGCAGAAAGGAACCATCCCATTTATTGTGTTCACAGATTTGAAATGTACCTTGGAGAAGATAGAAAAGGACTCGCTAATGTCTGCCTGCTTATCAACGGTACAAGGTATTCAGCACTACGTGCATTGCTCATATGATGACTCGTTATCGAAGTATCGGTTTCGTTTGGATAAGGATTGTAGCGTGATTTGATGAAGAACTCTAACGCATAGTGTCTATAATTTCGACGAATGTAGCCATGGCAGATTTCATGCGAGATGCTGGGAAAAATTTAAACTATTCACTGCCACGTGTGCGAAAAATCGATCGCGCCAGACGATATGCGAGTATGCGATCATTATCACTTGATTGGGCAATAGAGAGGTTCCACATACTCAAATTGCAATTTAAATTACAGAGATTCACGTTGAATACCAATTTTCTATAATTTATCTGACTTAATGCGCATTTCGTCATCAAAAAAATTGATATCAAAAACGAACCAAAAAAATTGCGTATAATTATGCTTTATATAGATTCATATAAATTTTTCATCTCAAATTGGACAAATTGTTTTTCTCAGCAAGAATAAGCTACGGATACTGCTACGAGAATTTTGTAATTTGTCACAAGAAAATTTTAATCTTTTGACACGAAAAGGAGTCTTTCCGTATATTGACTGCAACGAAAAATTGGACGAATTATGCTTGTTGTCTTGCGAATTGTTTTGTAGTTCATTAATGAACGATAAAATATCCGAGAATGATTATGCACATATCGATATCGTGTGACAGCGATTCTCCATTCGAACCAGTGAATATAGCGATTTATATTTAAAAACAAATATTTTGTTATTGGTCTTTGAAAACTTCCGCGAGTAATCATCCATTAATTATGGATTCGATCCCGGAAAGTTATACATACCGGGTTTCACGTGGGACACGATTTAAGTATTCCGACCAAAAATTTGAACTTTTTATGAACATCGACATGGTCATATTCATTGAACGTGATATACGCGAAAGTTTGAGCTGATGTTCACAGATACACATAGGCCAATAACAAATACATACAATCGTATATACATGCGATCAAAATCGTCGATACATCTATTTTGACGTGTATGATAATGTGTCAATCATTGCCATACACCAATTTTCGATGGTTCGACATAGACAATTTTAACATTACACATCAGATTCATGACATTGATAGATTATGTTCTCGAGATGAAATTAAAATATCCGCAACATCTCCATGACGTAAATTATGATTTGTCGTTTTGTCCGATTTGCGAGAACCACTTAGTAAGCAAGAAGGCAAACTTTTCGCTACATTATAGAAGAGTTATGTCATAGATTATCGCAATCTGCAGTAATGTACTCATTACAGTCTCCACACAAAGATCCATCATATATTCGCACAATTTACATGGCTTCGTAATTAAACTCAACACAAAATTTAGAACTTTGGCAAAGAATGAATTCGAAAAAATTTATATAAACTGATGAATAACGATTTTCGGCAAGATCATGAAAAATGTGCCATGTCAACGTGCAACTTGTAACGCATTAGAACGGAAGGTATGATCGCGAAATCAAACTTCCATGATAGAAGCGTTTTTTCGAGAACTAGATCGATAAAAATATAGACATTCGAAGCGAAGTTCAACAAATCGATATATATGGGTATGTGTGGGTATCATCGACATATCTAAAACATATTTATATGAATTTCACTACGAATACATGATAAATGCAGAATTATGTACACTACAAATAGTCTTATTTACTATATCAAATGCAACAATGTCTACGGTACTATGAAAAGCGATATTCAATTCGACACTAGTGATTACGCGGCCGACAATGTGTTTGATATTCCGCTCGCAAATAGAAAAGAACCGGGCTTGATGAAAAATAAAAACAATGCTATCGTGATCGAATTCATGAAGATGCAATCAAGTTGTAGAATATACCATGTGCTCCCACCTCCATGGTCCGATATATTACTTAAAGCTAGAATCCTATCTTATATTATATTAAATACTATCCTAAATATGTACATTATATATATATTTTTACATGATTGTCGTTAGACTTCAGACAGACCCGAGCTAAAAGAGCTCTTTGCAAGCCTGACGCTCACAGTCGCCTGCTCCTTCTTATGACAGCTTCGCAGAAATCCGCGAAGGCCATTCAATTACACACCAGAGCACATAGCCGCTCCGACAATGGAGTCAATGTCCTGTCAAGGACATCCTTAAAAATTGACATTATCTCCGGCCCAAGATAAGCAAAACAACGTGTACATTGCTGTATCTGCAGTCATATGATAATACGCAGAAATCACCGTTATGCTGTATCTCAAAAAGATAGGCCTCAAAGCACCTATAATTTGTCAAAATCTAGGTCATAGACCCGGATTGTATGAATATACTGAAAATAAAGAATGGCCCTCCATCGCCAACTCTCATGAGAATGCAACCATATTTTAATATTTCCGTTTCACATGCGAGATTAGGACATCATCCGAAATGCTATGCAAATCTTAATCTATGTAAGTCATACATTGCAAAGATAAATACTTCCAGCTTTGAGATTCGTCAATATGTATAAATTGCTTGAAATTTCCAATGATTTAAAGAATAAAGCAAGATATTAGCCAAGAAATTTAATAGATGTTAATTTAGACGAGGAAAAGATTTTCTCGCAAAATTATGAAGTGTTAAAGTAAGCGAAAAAGCAATTGTTGGATACCATATGTCTCCTTGTATCTCATGCGAAAAATTATGTATGAGACGTTTCTAAGCTTAAGAAATTGAGGAAAACAGTGGATAGACCTTTTTTGAAAGATCTCATAGTCTACATAACAGAACACAATACTGATATTGGATTCATTTGTAAGCTTTGTTTGAGCAAATTTCACTGAGGCGTGTAGCCTCCTGCTTGCATTTTGAATAATCTTGCCATAAAATCAGATGTTTTATCGGATTTCAATGTTTTTTGATTAAAAAATGTTAAAAAAGAATGAGCAACTTCCAAGTAAATGCACGATGGATTGTGTTTCGAACAAACATATGCCGCACAGAGAAATGATCTGCAAAGGTAGAATTTCATTTGTCTCTGCCTTTACAAGAAACATTGGATAAAGTATGTCCTCCGAAAAATCCTATAAAAATTTGAATGCACATCCTCGTTCAAAGTATACTTAAAAGGTCTAAAGTTGTTTGGAAAAATTTGGTGGATATTAATAAAGTATATAAGACTTTACAACGATTGAAAGACCATAATCCTCACTACTCGAAAATTCATCTTCCAATGTCGTCTGACGATCTTATAAATAATAAACTGAAAGAAACAGAATATTGGATCATGACGGAAGCGATAGTGATGAAATAGACGAGATAGTGAGAATGGTAGTTGAGTACACTGTACAGCACAACAAAAATAATAATGATCAAGTTTTAAAATGTAAGGCTTTCCTCATGCAAATCACTAAAAACTTTTAGTGATTTAGTTAGAATATTAATGATCAGTATATACCCAATGCCCGTGAAAAAAATTGATAACGAATCTGCATTCAAGCTTTATCAAATGTTGAAAATTGAAGATGATCTAATAGATAATCGTTATAAATATCTGGATACCGCATGTTTCCCTGGTTTATATCCCGAGAATGTCAATGGACAACGGGAAGATAGAAACTTTGCATTGCCGAATTTATTTGTCAGAACGCGATTAATATCAAAAAAATGTAGATTTACTCTGTTCTTTCTTCTCAATGATGCTAATTACCGATAATTGAAAAACTATAATGGTATATGGATTGCTAACCCACAAGAGAGATATATTGCTGGTAAATACTTGAATGAATTGAAAGACGAACAATTGGAATCGAATTGAATGAATATTTTTGCAAAACTGAGAAATACGAATCAATTTTGGCGATAACCGTCCAATAATGTCAAATGCATGATTCTGCATTATGATCCAGCGACATGATTTTTAACTTTGAGTCTTAGTGAATGGAAATGGTCCGATTTGAGTAAATATTTACGAGATATGAATCCTGATAAACAGAAGTTGAGCATTAGCAAATTAATCGTGTGATCCTGTAAGTCTAGATTCTTGTGTATAAAATTTAAAGCCATAATTGATTTTATTTATTCGTTTGATAACCCAATAGGAGAGGTCATTCATTATTTCTGGTGATTGGAATCAGAGTAGAGGTATCCAGCACATGCATTGTATGATTTAGATAAAAGATGTTCCAGTGCTAGGAAAATCGCTGGATGAAGAAGTTGTTGCGTTTTCGAAAATACGTGACATGCGAAATTCCAGATAAAAATATTTCGCCAATGTTGTACGAAACAGTTATAAGTAATCAGAATCATAACATATCTCATATTGTATACGTACGAAAAAAATGAATATTTACAGAAAATGTCGGTTCGATCCTCGGCCAGTTACTGACAATTTCATTTTAAGAGATGTCATTACTTCGATAGTGAATAGAAAAACTTTATGCAGTAAGAACAAATTGTATGATCTTTCTCGCAAGAAATCGGAAAGGTTTATCAATGATTATATTCCAGGCTATCAAGTTAGCCTGAGAAATGTAAAAATTGATTTTTGAAAATTAGAATTTTTGAACACGTACTTAACAAAATACACGATAAAGTCGGAGAAAGGCAATAGACTTTGTAATGATAGATTCCAATAAGCTCTTGAAACTGTGAAATTTTGAAATGCATTCATTGAATAACAGAAAATACGGTGCTTTGGAAACTGCGAGCACATTGCTAGGAAAAGCTGTTTCTTGTATGATACAAACATCATTTGTTTGTATCATTACAATGATACATTGTCAAATGGATTGACATTAATAAGATGAGAAACAGAAAAGTTAAAACATTTAATCAAATTAAAGTTCTCGATGAAAATTCTATGAATATTTATTGTCCGTTGCTCATCGATTATTACTATTCAAGCAGACTTAAGGAAAGAATCATTGAATTTGTATAATTTGCCAGATTTTGAGAAATTACAAAACAGATGCCAAAAAATGACAAATCCAAATGTGTTTTTGCACCCAATCCTTGCCATCGCGGATTATTTATATCCAACGGTGAGGCGAACCCGAATGATACGACAAAGTTCAGATTTTTTTAATACACATTGTTACTTTCAGCGTAAAGTAATCTTTGATTTTCGACATATAAAAATTAAAAAATTTATGGAAATAGGTAGGGGGGGTACAATAAATAATTAAAAAAAATTTTTTTTAGTTATAAAGTACTTTTGAAGTCAATTTTCATTCTGGAAAATTTTTTCTACCTCTTATAGTTTCTAAGATATTCGATACGAAAGAAAAAGGTCGATTTTCTTCAAGGGAAGTTTCCATCCCTTTAAAATGCGACTCAACCGATATAAAAAAATATGTATCTCTTATTTTTGTCCATAAAACAACATACTAAAAGCTCATTTAAATTGAAGGGGGAGGGATAAACTTTCATTGTAAAAATCTTTCCTTGTTAAAATCAAAAATTAAAATAATTCGTTAAAGGGCTCAAAGCAAGATGTACTTCGCTATTGTTTTGAATTACAAAAACATTATATTTGACTAATAAAAATACGTTTCGATATTACATCATTTTCAATGTTACAATTACCGTTTATATTAAAATAAAGACATAATAAAAATTCTAGAAAAGTGTAATGCATAATATATAAAATGCATAATATATAAAATGCATAATATATAATGCATAATATATAAAATCTCAAATTTTAGAAACAACGTGTGTAATTCGATAATCTTGATATGGCCGCAAAAAGTAAGAATCTCCTCTCACATCTGTCCATGTCAGTTCAGGAGAGAATCTCATCTTGATAAAAAGTATACTTGGATAAAAAGTATATTTGGAATGATAATTTATATAGTATACATGTTGGATACGTATAGTTGTTGGATTTCTTATTAAACGCATACATATACATTGTCCACATAATTGTGATGAAGTGTTGCTATATAAAGTAATATATAAGATAATAATTGAAACTAAATTGAATTTAACGCAAATTAAAATATTGCACGATTTATATCTGTATTACTACTAATAAAGATGATCAGAATTACAGCACATAATAGTGTATAAACGAACAGTATTAAATCCAGAATTCCAAAGGTATTAGACACAACTTTGCTTCCGCCGTTTTCCTATAGATGGCTTTAGCGGTAAGTGGTGGTCGAAATAAATAAATCATAGACAATAAACTTGGGCATCTGTCATAATCCCATAGAAACATTAGTCGATTTGTACCTTCATCATAAAGTTATTCTCGATTGAAAATATCAGTTTACAAGCTCCACAAGTTTACAAACCAAATTCTCGTCATTTGCGGGAGGTTTTAATTTTTTGCTTCAATATGAAGAAATCTTGGCTGAGGCTCATCGAATGCT
>Ga0157362_1001476_pt1 | contig 10065 bp, 3 predicted proteins | sample AttlaeALBM3_FD_111480 | JGI IMG/M metagenome (GOLD analysis project Ga0157362, IMG submission 111480) | Fungus gardens microbial communities from leaf cutter ant in Ribeirão Preto, State of São Paulo, Brazil - Atta laevigata ALBM3 | ecosystem: Host-associated > Fungi > Mycelium > Unclassified ... | reverse complement strand
ACGTAACAGCAACTTATATAAATCTTCTCGGTGCAAGCTCGCGCGAGGTTAAATCTTTCAAAGTTTATTTCCGTAGAGAGAGAGAAGAAGAAAACGAATTGTATACAAGCTTCGAATTATTTTTCCCAAAAGTGTAGTTCCTTTTGACTAAGAATTAGTTGATAAAAGTTTTATTTCATTCAACATTTGATAAAAAGCCATAATTCTTACTCGCAAAATCTTCGATCTCACGTAATAATATCGTTGCCTTGCTTCAAAAAATAACTTAAAAAATTGAATTTTTCAAAAAAAGAGAAAACTGTTTTCAATCTTTTTAAGTTATGATTATTTTGATTATCCTACAAAATTATAAAAAAATGTGGAATGACATAAATCGAAATATCACCAATAATTTGTATTTATCTTGATCAGTTAAAAATGACTAAATTTAAATAATTTCTTCTTCAAATTTTGATTACCAAAACTATCTCAACTTTAAATGTTCTTTATAGAAAACTCTTTTTTTTATTTTAAAGAACGGCACCACTCAAAATGTATCATTTTTATAGAAGATACGTATTTTATGATCTCTTTATGAAAGGCTTAAGAACGGTATAAACTATTATTAGATTGGTGAAATTAAATTAGTTTACTTTTGATGATTGATAAAGTACTTTTTATTTATTTTATTTATGATAATAATACAAAATTCAAATTTTTTTGTGTTATTCACTTTTGTAATAAAAGAATACACCGTATAATCAAAAAGATCTCGCAAAGAGATAGATCTTACAAATGTTCTTAGATTAAAACTGTTTTATGTTTAAATTGCTTGAAGAAAATTATTTAATTGTTGATTTACTATTCTGTTAGCACAACAGCATTCTTCTTATAGCACGAAGCTTTATTATTCGCGGTTAGAGAAAGTGTGCCAAAACGTGTCTCTTCCGGTATATATGTCACGTAGTATACTTATATAGCATGAAACGTAACTGCTGGCGCGCTACCAGTACCTCTATAATTCATAAATATTATAACAATTTCGCATTTGTCAAAATATTAATCTGAATTCGCATTAGAATGCGTATATCGACGATACATCGGTGTGATATCGCCGGCTACTCATAATGTTTATTAATAGTACCATAAATTCGATTATCCGGCCTCGATTAATTCCATCTATCGCAGTCTTATTTGCACTCACGATTCAACAAATACCGATTATGATCGTGCCGTCGAATCGAAATTGCTGCCGCAATCAAGAAACATGATTCGCGGAATTTATAACTGAATTATGAAGCGACCGCTTGGTATTAATTATCAAATTAAACGCGGTGGCGCACGGGCGAAACATACATATATACATATATATATGCGCGCCTCTGTAAACAATTTAACATTATAATTGGTGTACGTGAATATTTCCGCAGAATGAGCAATCCGTGTTTGTTTACGCATGTGTTCACTTTGACAACTATAATCATTTTAACTGCAAAGAAAGCAGAGGACAAAACAGAGAGAAAAGAGAACAGAAAAACAGAAAGATTGGAAAAGGAGAGTAATTAATTTACCAATATTTGCATATTTAATTTGGGTGAGTAACAGTGCGGAACGCCAATTAATGCATAAATGTTGTGTGATAACATATATGCATAATACAATATAAACTGTTTATATTGTGTGTATGTGTTTATTTGTATTTATTAAATAATTTTATATTAAACTAGAGATATTTCTTAGAGCATTTTCCGAATTTCTTTTTAAATTAATTATTAATTTAATTTGCTTTCATATAGCAATATCAAATTATTGCAAATGTATGTAAAAACTAATTAGATTATTAAGAACGTATAAGAACTTAATGAAAGTGAAAACAAATAAGAAAATTCACAATTCGCATTTTACCATTAACGTAATTGCCCTGTTGCTCGAACTGTCTCGCCGAATTATCTCAGATTTCAAGAAAACGGTGTAGTCAGTAGCAAGAACTCTCGCTATCATTCGCTTATGTAACAATTTGTTCTCTCCTTCACCGCAATGACCATTTTTAACCTCGATTTTTCTATTACCGCTCTGTCCACATTCAACTTAAGTGAATTTGCTAGTCTCACGTCAAGTAGCCACTCTCGAAATATTTTTACCAATTCCTTAATAAAGTAGACGAAGAAAGCGGCCGTACATTCCGAAAGAATAAATATTTGCTTTTCTCTTCCTCCAATGTTTAAAAAAGTGTCGCCATTATTGAGAGGCAGTAATTTATTTTTAATTTAAAAGATCCTTTCACTGACAATAAGTTAAAAATAAATACTTGATTATAGAATTAGAATTTTCTTCATAATATTGTAATAATTATTTTTGCACAACACATTTGAAGTCAATAACTGTGAATAAATTTGCATTCATGAACTTGTATATTTATATATTGCATAAATGAACTTGTATATTTATATATTGCTAGATATAAGTAAATATATTGAGGGTTTTATTAAGTTATTACAATTTCCTGCTCTTAAACAAATAACTCTCTCTGCATATCTGTCTGTAGTTAATCAGATTGATGGAATCGTTTAAATTATATCTATTGAGATAATTGTGATACTGAAGTAAATATGACAACATGATATATTTCAATATAATTGATAGCGTTTATGTCTTAATGATATCGTAGTATATATATATATATATATATTAGAGCTATTATCAATTTTAATGATTTTGTAACTAATCATAAGTCTATTTATTCCTAAACATATCTGTCAATATCGCATTTGTCCAAACACAATGCGATATCACAATTATAATTGGTCGCACTTTACGAGGGTACACTTAAACAACACACACTTAAAACAATATAATTTTATTACGACAAGAATGGTTGATGAGAAATCGGGAATTAAATCACATTTTCCTTCAGCATATGACATTTTTATATAAACTTGTCTTTTTACATTCAATGTCAAGCTAAACATATGATAGTGAAGTACGAATCTTCAACATGTCTGTAGCAAGAACTGCATCAATTACACTTTGTTTTTCTCGCCCTGATAGGGATGAGTGGCTATCCAGTCAAGAGCTCGCTGGATGGCAGGCGGAATTGCCGGCGGGGATGGCGGGGTCGGTAGATGCGCTCCTTGGAAAACGGCACCATTCTCGTCTGCCTGCCAGCCGAGATTAATTTTCTGCCCGTCGGGCGCGGTCCACGACGCTTTGCCATGTACTTCCTCAGCCTCCTTGTCTTTCTGACCAGAATTCTTCTGGACGCCCTGCTCCTCAAAGGTAATACCATTGGCGCTCTCCCATTTCAGAAAGTAACTACCGTCCGGGCTGATGTCCTGTTCCTGCTTGACTATGGCTATCGGCTCATTTGCTGCCGATATTACCGCCGCCAGGCTCAGCAAGATAATTAAATGCGGATTCATCCTGGATAGGATCGAAAATAGATTAGAAATTCGTCTAACGCCTGATAACTAACCGTGCATCTACTTTGTTTGTGATATATAAATTTGTATTAAAATTCCTATTACAAAGTTTGATCTACAATTGCTTTTCAAACAACAAAATTTATAAAGTAATAAAAAGAATTTATAAATGAAATACTAGAAATAAAGCACGAGAATTATAAATTTTCCCTTTGTGACCTATCGAGATTTACGAGTTTCATTTATTTAGTATTTATTTAGTATATCGAATTTTCGTGTAAAAGCTGTTGGCAAGTGTAATTTGAAATGGTAAATGAGAAGTTCGTATCAAATAATTTTGAAATTTGTTGAAGCTTATTGAATTATATAAAAGAACAACGATTAATATAGCGCCGTTTAAAATTTGACTGACAAGCGATTCTGCGAGACTCTTACCTCAACTGCTTCGTTTTCCAGATATTGCGTGCACGGTACTACTGACGAGCGTTTATCCGCCGCGTTCTCCTTTTATAGATAGCATGCCCTGTGCTATCGGCTTATTATTTCAAATGCCATGATGATACCGGTTCGAATCTTTATTATAGACCGATGCATACCGCAAAAGAAACTCTTTTATGCCCGTAAGCTTTATTCGCATTTATGTCGCGATAGTCGAGATCAGAAGTTCTGCGCTTCTGTCACTACATTTTCATTTCACTCTTACTTTATCTCGTTATCATTAACTTATCATTAATTTATCATTAACGTTTTAAATGTAACGATTATTTTTCGGGATTAGCAAAAAGACATTGCAAATACCACATGAACGGAATCTTATGTGTAATGTAGATGTAGATGTAGAAATTGTAGTGTAGATTTTTCAAAATTTCTCACTAATTTTTATAATTTTTGAATAAGTTAAAAAAAAGTTATACATACCGCAGTTGTTTGAGAGAATACAAAGATGTATAAATAGATACAGAGTTTAAGTACGTTGTAAATGCACGTAGTGTTTTAACCTTTGAAACGTATGTTGTATATCTACTCGTTTTTCCTCGGGATTCCTTTCGCGATCGATGTGCATTGCCCTCGGATGATTTTTTATCGTTAACGCTCGACAGCTGCGACGTACGATGGATCATTAGCTCGTTTATCCCTAAAATTCTTTTGTTGCAATTTTCGTGCACATCTAGCTTTCTTGCGATCATTTATATTCTTTTATAACCGCGTCTTTTATTAAGCATTAAGTGATACATGTTTCTTAAAAATTGATTTGCATTCATTGAGATGTGTTTTTCGCATATTTATTTTATTATACAAAACTATTAAAGATGTTTTATATATATTTTCAAAATGATAATAAAATTACGTAAAAACAGAATATTCTAAATCACATTTAAGAATAATATGACAAATTTGGTGACGGTTTGCTATCTGGATCATAAGTTATTTTAATAAATAATAATATTTTTTAAATCTGTGCTCTATAATAAAAATATATGGAAATGTATTATAAAATAAATGATAAAAATCTCAATTTTTTAATATGAGTACATTATTCAAGATTATTTATGTAGAGTTACATTGCGATACATGAACTAATTGTCCAGTAAATAAACAAAAAAATATTTATTTGTTCTATCTTAACTAATCATATCTTTATAACTAATCAGTGAATCACAATGAAACTTTGCATAAATTACTGTGAATATTTAAAATACTTATAAAAGAAAAATGTAAATTTTTTTATCGTTTTAAAAAATTTTCAACAATAAGAATAATAACAAATAAAATAAATAAACTACAAAAATGTATTATTGAACAAAAATATAATTTTATTCACACAACTTTCATATCTATATAGTTTATTTGAAGTATAAATATTAAACACTTCCAAATTTAATTTGCTTTGCAGGGACTGTAGGTCTAATACATGCTTAACTGTTGTTTTCGAAAATATTGCAACATTGACTTTAAAATCTATTCGTATTTTCCTTTTGATTTTCTGTTTCCTCTTTCGTACATAAAGTGTATATATAATCCAGAAAAAGATGCAGATATATTAAAACTTAATTAATTTTAAAGTTAATGTTCATAAGAATAGCAATTTCTTCGAAAAAGATGTAAATTTTAAATAGTTATTGAAATAGCAAATAATATATTTAGAAAATTACTTTAAAGTTGCTCATCAATTCTCAATTTTAATCGCTAATCGATTCTAATTCTAATAAAAGAAAATATCATTAATCGTTCATTCTTTGAAATGAATTTATCCTATAAAAAGATTATCTTCCGCAACGATAAAAACGATTTGCAATGTTAAACATTTAAATGTAATTGTAATATTTGAAGTCTATATGATTTTTGTATAAATGTTTTAATTATGTAAATGTACATCGCACACATTTGAATTACGATGAAAAACATACAAGCTTGATGAAAGCGAGATAATTGAAAGCTATTTATTATCGAAATGGTATAGGTAAATGCAATGTTATTACATAGAAAGAATTATGTCACGTTTACTGGACATTTCATTTTAGTGGTTTTCTTCGATCGCTTGCGTAATACAATTTCATTACTCACTATTGAATTACCTTGTCAGTTGCCATAAATGTACCTGATACTCGTAACAGGATACGCATCATAGTGATATGTATTTCGTAGAAGGGTCATTAAAAACCGAAGCCGGAGCTTTCCCGCGACACTCTTTGCGATATAATAGTACCTCAATTCAAGTTATTGACTTTTTTTATTTAACACTCATTGTTGAAGTGAGGCTCGCTGGCAGGTATGCCAGGCTTACTTGCGCCTGACGATGTAACATTTACTCCGGAGGATGGGCAGATTGAAAATCTGCACGAGGCAAAATTGCATAATAACGGCACGAAGACGTATTTGCAGTTTTTAACCTTTCTGTGGCGAGAGCGAGCGGCATGAAGAGAAAATATTTTTATGACGTAAAAGCGCGCGCGCACGTTTTCTGGCTATTATTTAGCATTCACTTATACTTATGTCGTTTTATGGCCAATATGAAGCATATCATACTTGTAAAACGCGACAACCTCTTCTCCTTGTAAAATTATCCGTGCGCACGCAATTCTAGAAGCCTGATATCTAAATAACAGACTGGAGAATGATGGTTCTTATTGGAGAACGCACGTTGGAGAATGCACGTTCTCGTAAAAAATAAAGAGCCAGAAAACAATTTGCGCGATCGAAAGTGGCTCAAGAACTATTCCAAAGAGCGCTTGCGCCATTTCCTCTCTCGGAGTTTCTTTACGATATTACTATACGATAAGAGAAAGAAAATAAATCCATAGAAAAGTTTTATTACAAGATAGTAAGAAAGATATAGTTTCAGAGAGTAATATAAAATTCAAATGTTATCACAGTCTGCTAATAAATATGAAAAGTAATACGTAACATTTAAAAAAATGTGAATTGATTTCAGTTTAACAAAATTAATTATTATATTATTATTTTCTTTCCTAGCTTTCTCTAATATTAATTTTTTCAGAAGAAAAGGGACAACAGTGGATAACAAAGGTGGAAAACAAAGGAAGCAAGTATAGTTAAAATAAGATATTTCCAACTTGGGCAAAACGCTTTTATTTATATACAAAAATCACAAGTTAAGTATACATATATACTATTAACGTTCGACGCACGCATGAAGGGTTCGCACGCGCGTGTCGTTCTCGTTTCTTGCGTGCGGAGACGACGCGCGTGCATCGGGGCACGGGCATCTCTTTGCCTCGATGAATTGCTGAACAGTGCGCTTTATTTTTCATCTATACAGGTAAGATAAAGAATCATCTCGGGAGTACATAGCTTATTATAGACCGGTGTCTCATGCCTTGTCTTCGTGTTACGTTTGTATCCTAGATTAATATACCACACTATATTTATTTTTATTTGTGTTTGTGTTTCGAAAGCTCGGGGTCGGTTCTGTCCATGGCAAGCTGGCTCGGAATCAGGTCACGTTTGAGGTAAAGTTGGGCTGATTAACCTGCAACAGAAAGAAGACTGTGAGGAACGGGCCCTGAAATATTTAACATAGCCGCGTCGAGTTGCAGAGAGTCGGCATTACGGTAGCTAGTAATAATACAATTACAGAAAGACGCTTTATTATGTATACTTTGTACATGTATAGACAAAGAAATTGTAAGATACAGTAAGATACAAACTGATTTTGTAAATCGTCAATATAAAGCACTCCTAAAACAAGCTAGTTTTAAAAGAAGTTAATGAATGCGAAACTTGATAAAATATAAAGTCCCTGGCAATACGTATAATAGGACGTAAGTAATAAAATGAATCGGACAATCATAATAAAGAAAGTAAATGTTAGCAAATGTTGATTTGTTTACCGTTTACGTTTTACTGCTTTTAAGTTGTTTTCGTGTGCCATAGTCTTAAGATAATGGTACGCGCGGGAAGAAATTTAGATTACAAGGACATTCGCAATTACACTCCTGTCGTGACTCGCAACCTATCCTAAAGAGAATCCGTTTCTTTATAAATCAGATTCTGAGCTGAACTTTTATTTATCAAGGAAATATGAAAGTCTTCCGACGTCAACAGCATATATTCTCCCGTAGGCGAAATAACCAGATTTTACTCCGTAAAAGCGGTTAACGTACGTCGAAATTGTTTTCGTTCCCAGTACACCGTCGCCACAAAGATATTTTCGGTTCACCGGTGCGCCCGTATTCGGGCCAATTTCAATTTCGAGTTCAGGACCAAAGTGAATTAAACGGTGCCACAGCGAGTCTCGGTGAGCTACTGCCGGCCGCCGAACTGCGATTGAGTAAACTGATTTACCCCCACCCTCTCCTCAACTGTTTGTCGGAAACAGAGGATGAGGCGTCGCTTAACGCACAGGGAAATTTAAATGGCTGCTTGATCAAAACGGGTTGCAGGGAGAAACGACTATCGGAATCGTCCGACATAAATCAATTTCACGGGATCTGCTGCGACTTTTTTGCCGTCCGGCTTATCCCTCGAAAGTCGTGTGTCTTGCGTCGCGCGGTAATTCGGTTATTTTGGTCAACCGTTTCCCTTTCGCACAGCGGAATTTTAGCGAGCGGAACAAAAAAGAAAAACCGCGCTGTTAATCGTTCACTCCAGACGAAGGTGCTTCTTCCACTTACGAAATTAATTAAACCTCCGGTTGAGACACAAAGAAACTTCATTTTCATGTAGCGCGATGCGGTCACGCGAGTGATATTCCTCGAGGGTTAGAAACGTTGTTTCAAACACCGTGCCTTTTGAAGTCACACACTTGATTATTAATCTCCCCTAATTGTATTCTCGACCTCGCGATAAATCTTATACATTGACTCCGTGCGAGCATGTTTTTCGCAATTTCGCATATTTCTCACAATGAAAAACAAAAAAATATTTGTTTTTGCTTTTGAAACTGAAAAAATCTCATTAAAAAAAAATTCTATTTAGCTATTTAGTGTCAAATTAAATCGTTATCAGATATTAAGAAAAAAATTTTATTTAATATTTACAAGTCTCGAAGTGTCATTTTTGTGTCAAACCGACAGATGTATCATTATTTTTTTTTATGTTAATCTCATAATTCAGATACTGACGCGAACACGAGTTCAGGATTCTTCATTATTTAACGATACGATTCTCACCTCTTCCTGGTGGTCTCTGACCGCCGTCGTCTTCCTCGGGGTGAGCGGCGTTCCATTCCAGCGCCCTTTGGATTTCTGGCGGAATAGGCGGCGCCGTGGGGATGTGAGAACCCTGCACTTGGAAACCATTCTCGTCCGCTACCCAATTGATGCTGACCTGTTGGCCGTCTGGTGCCACATACTGATCCGAGCCCTGCGAGACTACTGGTGTCTCTTGTTCCACTTGTTTTGGCTCGCCTCTTTCCTGATGGCTGATCCCATTGCTCGTCTCAAAGCTGCGGAATAAACGACATGTGACATAATAAACAACATCAGACAAATGTTTTTATTAAGTTTTGAGAATTACGTAGCGGTGAAATCGTGGTGTTAAAAAAATTCTCTATGTGTGGAATGTGCGATAAGTTTGTTTATTGTACAATCTCTTTCATATAACACATCAGCTGTCCGTTATCATCTGTTTTCTATCATTTAAGTTAATGTGCGATCTTTTTTTCAGAATCTATTCAACAGATTTTATTCTTGAAGTATTTAAATCACTTGTAAAGCGACGATATTATCACATCAAATCATCGATATAATTTTTCGGTAGATTCGCTCTCGATGTCTAATTATAATAATAATAGTTTTTGTTGAGTATAATAACTTATATGAATGTTATTTCTGTAAAACTTGAGAATTTTGATAAATTTATTAGATTCAACTCGTTACATGTTTATTTTTCTAAAAATAAATTGGTCTGCTTTTTCCAGTATCTAAATAGTTACAGTTTTTGTGCGACTTTAACAGATACACGTAAGAGAATTATATGTAAGAGAAATTTAAAAAGAATAAAAAACAAAATTTAAAAAGCAAAAAAAAATAGGAACACAAATCTAAGATTTTTGATTATTTGTTACATAAAATTTAAAAAATTAAGTAATAATCAATAAAATTAAATATATAAAATACATAATAAACAATAATAAAATTTTAAATATTTTATTATTGTTTATTATGTATTTTTATTGTAAAATAAATAAAATATATTATAAATT
>Ga0157362_1001475_pt1 | contig 10068 bp, 4 predicted proteins | sample AttlaeALBM3_FD_111480 | JGI IMG/M metagenome (GOLD analysis project Ga0157362, IMG submission 111480) | Fungus gardens microbial communities from leaf cutter ant in Ribeirão Preto, State of São Paulo, Brazil - Atta laevigata ALBM3 | ecosystem: Host-associated > Fungi > Mycelium > Unclassified ... | reverse complement strand
GTATATGTAACATAAACTATACTATATACTAAATACGCACATTTATCGTTAAAAGTGAGATATAAGTGTGATCTTAGTCTTCCTTACTCAAGCGATTTTTTTATTAACAGATTACAGATTCTCTTATGAAGATTTAAACGATAAATATACATAATTAATTAACATGTCATTATAAGCATTTTGAAGACAACTAATAGACTTTAATTCAACAAGTAAACTTTAATTCAATCTAGAAAACTAAAAACTATATTTTTTCACAAAAATTTAATATTTAATAAACTTAATTGTTATTTACTAGTTTATTTCCTATTAATTTTATTACATAATTTTAATAATTTTATTAATGTTATTAGTTTGTTAATAAAACTAATTAGTATTTCATACATTAACCGCTCTTTCGTTCTTTTAAAAATTTAAATATTTTGTTAGCTGTGTCCTCCTAAAAATAATGTAAAACAAAATGAAATTTTTAAATACATACATACATACCAGTTTTCTTGTATCTATACTTGTTTTAATTTTCTAATATTCACTCTAGATATCACTTCACGCGGAATTACAAGGAAGCGTATTCGGACTAGAGAAGCCAATTTTTATTTCGCGTGTACCTGTATATACCTTTATCTCTATTCGACGTATGCAAGCAACAGTTTTTTTTCTCCATTCTTTTGTTACATACTTGCATTCTTATAGTTGAGCTTACCGCTCTTGTGCCTCATTTCCCGACACGCTTCGTCCCGGCAGCATAATTCTCAGCTTCAATGAAACGACCGGACGAACGTAGTCGGGAAAAATCGCGTCCATATAGCCGGAAAGCTTATTCTCTACGCTTTCATGGAAATTGCTCGTGGATACGTAAGAAAAAAATACTAAGCATAGTAGTGCGCTCGCGATCGTGTCCGCACTCGTATGCATGCAAATGCGGCTGGCACGAGTTTGCTCTCGAATTAATAACGCTCGGCTCGTAGCGTTGTCCGCTTTATTTTACGCGGGGAACGCTTGCACAGCAGTTCTAGTATCGGTTATTCCGATTAAATCATCTAATGTATGACGTTTTTAAATCACCAGAAAGAAAAATTCGCACACTTACTGGCACGTAAAATATGTAAATTTGTAAAAGGAAAGAGAAAAAACAAAGAGGAAAAAACAAAATCTAGTTATTGAGTTGACAAATAAGTTCATCGGGATGGAATAAAACAGCTTTTTTCTATTTTTAAAAAAATTGATAATTATACTATTTAATAAAGCAAAGTTTCAGCTTTAAGGATAAGAGTATTTTAATTGTGATACGATGATTTTTAACGGAGTTATATACAAAATCAGAATATTTTTTTAACACACGAATAATTCAAAAACAACCAAAATCTCGTAGGAACATTTTAGAAAAATCAATTTTGTAGCAAAAACTTCAAGTTTTTACAATTGATAGTTGAAAATTTTCGCAAATTTTTTTTGGCACGTGACAAATCATAAAGAGAAAAAATTTTTTCAACTTGTAGTTTTTTTATAAGTAAAAATTATTAAATTTACATAAACTCAAAAATTATAGTAATCTTTTAAAAATAGAGATTTTGAGCTTCAAATCTCTTTTTTAAAATTAATTTAAATTTTGTTCATTTTTAACGAAAATATTGTATACGCAATTTTAAGCTAACAAAACTAAACGAATTTATTTGTCAATCCAACATTAATCTTTGGAAAAAATCCATTTATAGACTCTTAGTTTTTCCTTGAGTAAAATTTGTCATAATTCATTATTTCATTGTATTTCTTGTCTCAAAACTGCAACACTGTTTTAGCCACTACAGTGGCTTTCCCGTTCTGTAAAGATTAATCTTTCTACATTAATTATGTACACTCTTTCTTCTATGCGTTCTTTTTTTGTTGAAAGTGATAAATTTAATCATTGATAGTTAAAAAAGAATAAATGGACATTAAAAAATGATAAATAGAGATCATAATAATCAAGAATAATTGAATAATTTCTGCATTTAGCATACGCGCAAAGTTATATATCTTTTTGAATTTTTTAACCTTCTGCGTTCTCTCATTCATGTTTCTTTTGACAACCTGCAGGATTATCATAATTTCAAAGCTTTCCTTCTTATCCGACGCTTTTAAAGCGACAGGCGCAAAAACTTTGAGACAACAGACGAACAATTGAAGAGAACGTTAAGAGAGAAAGAGAGAAGAAATATGCAAGAAAAAAAGAAGTTTCGAGGCTCCGCCTTGGACTCGTAATTCATTTTTCCGTTCGAGCCGTAGGAAACGAAGAGAAGGCCGCGACAAAACTTTTCCATGTCATTCACGAAAGCACCTTTTGATAAATGACGAAAGCGTCCCCTAACCCATGCCGTGAAAATTCAACCCTTAATCCAGCAACTATCGTTCATACTGGCGATATACTTTGAAAAATCCATTGGTCACAAGAGTATCGCGATAAGGTGCGAAAATATAGCTGCGTATATCACATACTTATCATTAAATATGTAGAGTACATAAACTATATTCCTCACTATAATAGTTTAAAATAAAAATTGTTGATTAATCCTTAAACACCTTTAACGCCTCACTACTGAAATAACACACTGATGTACGGCACTCAATCTAATTTGGTTGCTCTTATAATTTTCATAAAAATGAACATATTGCAAAAATTTTTTTTCGATTGAAACGAAAAACAGACATTAAAAAACATAATGGTATCAAACAAATGTAGATATTTTTTATTAATAAAAAAGTTAAAAACATGGGAAAAGCATTAGAAGAAAAAGTTAAGTATGCCACGAGCTTGAAAAGGTGTTTAAAGATTAAATAAGTTAAGAAATCAATACAAAAATACTATTTTTTTCAGATTCATGTGCTAATAGTAAGATTAAGCTAATCGTAAGATTAAAAATTAAAATGAAACACAAATATTTTTTTTATCTCTAAAAGAGATATAAAAAACGAATAAAATTTTTGTAAAGATTTATTCTGTAGCAACTGATTCTTTTACAAAAATAGATATTACCCAATAAATTTAGATCACTAACCAAGATTTATTGTTCAATTTGTTGTTCAAGATTTATTCTGTTCAATAACTATTACGATTCCCAAGAAATGCTACTCGCCATTATAGAGCTACGTGTAATCCCTGTGGTACCATATTGCCACGAGGTAAGACTGCAAAGCAAAGAATAGTTTGAGTATCGTTTATACGTATAACTCATCCATGGTTACTGATCGAAATGTTCAATATAATTAAATATAGAATTTCTTATAATTTTCAAAACAATTAAAGTAAGTTAAAATCTAAATGCAAGACAAATAATATTAACAAAATTTTATTAATATATTAAAAAGTAAAAGCAAATTGTTTCCGCATAAATAAATTTCGCTTCATTAAAAAATATTATTTACTATTCTGTGTTTTTAATTGAAAATTGCAATGACAAAAGAATAAATAAAGCCTTCATTAGAAATTAAATAAATTTCTTAAGACACAAAATAACTTTAAGATAAGACAATTTGCTTAAGATTAATTAAGTTTTCTCGAAATAATTCTTTATTGATTGGATATACATATATTTCATCAACCACGAAATTATAGTTAACCAAGCAAACTGAACGCGGCTGCGAGATTGCATCGATCGAATTAAGGATCAGGCTGCATATTTAATTACGTTCCTTGACGTGCCTCATTTCTTCCCGCTCTTTCGTCAGCGCCTTCTTCCGCTTCTCTTAATGGCTCTTTGATCGTTGCGCTATAAAATCGAGCTTCGTATTAACGTCTTTGCGCATTTCCTAGCAGCCGCTATAATTCGAGGCAACACGATCTCGCGCGTAAACGAAAATTTTTCAAGAAAAGTGAGAAGCATAACAGCAGAATCTTATAAAGATCCGTGCATCATAATTATATGAATAATTAAAATAAATTATTTGTTCCGTAACAAAACACAATTATTCCAATGAATAACTTTTACTTTCTATATTAAATGGGAAATGTTTTGTAATATTCAAAACACGGATGATAAAATTAAACAGAATATTACAAAATTACATTAACAGCGTTGTCCACTAAGAAAAGTAATGCAACATTGGTGTAATTAAATACAAATCGGTTTATATATTTTCAGTCAATAAATAATTTAATTCTTTTAAGGTTATCATAATAACAAAATATATAATTACAAGGTTAAATTATTTATTAACATTAATAATATATATGTGAATAAATTTGTATTCAATTGCACTCAATATGCATCACTATCGCACTAATTTTTCAGTGGAAAAACATTATAAGATAGTTGCATAATAATAACATTTATACATAATATAATAACACAAAAATAATCATAAAATCACAATAGTTATGTATATTTTTTTAATAAAAAAATTTTAATGAAAAATAAATTCTAGCTTTCCTTATCCTGCTCCATTTATCTTAAAATATAATATAAATAAACATGTATAGAAATGTTTAGTTCTTATTCTTGCTCTTAAATTTATAAGTTTCATGAAAAAAACTACAAAGATTTTTATTAGACGCAAAGAAAAACTTGGATCATTTAAATACAATTCGATCATAACGCCTGATTGAAATATTTTACTTTGTTTCTATTTTTTCTTTCTGTTATTTTTCTTTTCTATCATTCAAAAATATACATAAGTGTATGATGTGTAAATGTGTGTGTATTGAGCTCGGGTGAATTCACTATGCCCAAATGACTATGCGGATCTGTCATTCCTGCGGGAGGAATCATGTATAAATCGGCAGATGTCGGTGACTGCAAGTTACGAAACATTTCTGGCACCCGGCAACGACATAACAATAGAACCATTACAATCAGCAACGCCAGGAACACTAATATCATAACGATGCTATCAGATCCATCGCGAGTGTCTCGGTATTTTGCGCAACAAGCATCTTACATACAAGGTATGAACGTTTGTGCGTGGAGCACGTCGAAGTTCCGCCGATCGAATTAAGCTCCGTGTTACATGTTTAATTACATCTCACCACGACGCGGGCGTCTTCTACACAACTCTGGGCGAGAAACCTAACTATTCCTATCTTCCTTCCTTCCTTCCTTCCTTCTCCTTCCTTTCTCCTTGTCGATTCGCATGACTCTACACATGTCTATCTCGCCAAACAATAAAGTGAAAGACTTTCGTTCAAAAACTGGATCTATAGGTATTCCGAAAAGTTAGCACGTGACCGAATCTCATGCTCACCTCAGTCGAACAAATGTCACCAGATATAGGACAAAACAAAAGGCAAGTCCGAATATCGAGAAATTCACGTTATTGGAGCAAGCCGAGATGTTCTCAGAGTTGCAACACGTGAGACAACTATATTGCCTAGGGGATACCGCCCGATTTGAAACGGCGTGCGCACGACTAGTTTCGACATCGTTGTATTCACAATGACTTGCAATGTATAATAACAGCAAGAATTTCTTCCTGATTTTCGCAAAAGAAAAACAAAAAAAGAAAGATGATGAAATTATCTTACACTAGCGCTCTTTGGCAGATTTACGATTTATTCTTTTAAAACATTAAAAGTTCGCGCTTATGAATTTATAATTTTAATATTCAATATATTTTTGTACTAATTATTTAATAAGCTATAGAACTTTCGCTTCTAAGAACTGCAATAAAAAAATATTGTCAAATAATGCTCTTAAAGTCAACCGATAACTTTTAAATTACAACTTTCAGCGTATCTCATTAACTTAAAAAGTCGAAATAAAACTACAACAGATAAATTGATTGGATAAAATAACTGAAACAACTTTTATCAAGAACACTTACATTGAAACATACTTGAGAATTTATGTTATCATTTGTGACATTATTATCTCTCAATCAGTCATTTACTTCCGATATTGTGAAATTTTGCCGAGCGTGTCTTTTTGTCGCCACTTGATTTCATTAGAGAACCGTAAGCGTCAATCGGAAATATGGTACAGCTTGAGAAAACTTCTCTTCTTGATCAGAAAAGTTGCCGGCGAATAGTCTCTTCGCGGCGTGCTCCATCGAGTTCATCGTCGCGCCCGTGGCCGGTCGATTCATTGATGCGCTGCTACTTTAGAAACTTTGCTGTTCATTATTACGGCAGTCGTTCTCTTTGCTTAGCCGCAATCAATACTCACAGCTGAATCAATCTTATCGTCAAATGCGCAAATCATCGATTCAATATCGGTTTACGATACTATTATACAATGGCACTTGAATATTATATTATACAGATCCTCTCGAATATTGCTTTTTTTTCATTTTTCATAGAACTCATTTGGTTAATATTCATATTGCTAAAAAGATTAATATTACTTTTTATCAAATTGTTTGAGTTCGTATTCGGCATGTTGATATCATAAAATAAATATAGATAAGATGATAGACAATTGTTCAATTTTTTACTAGGTCCAATAACATTAGTTTTAACTTGGAAAACAAGCGATTTTTAATTTATCCTCCTTTTATCTCTGAAAATGTGCAGCATATGTTTACAATGAAATATTTGAATGTTAAAATAAAATTTACAGAAATAAATATAAAAAGAAACACACATTTATAGATGCAAGAAAAACTTTTGGGAAACTTTTGGAAAACTAATTAATTCGGAAGCAAACTAATTATTCGGAAGCAAGTCAAATGGAATCCGATTCTCTAAATATCTTAAATTCGTAATCAAGTTTAATTTAATTATTAATTTATTCTCAATTAACAAAATAAACATAACCTATTTTCATACTAATCTTAAAACATTTTCAAAAAGGTATTGTAAGCACAAAATGTGACAGAGAAGTCTCTCTCTTCATTCGCATTCATCATGTTCTCGTGCTTTAACGAAGATGTCATCTTTGCTTCTTAACGAGTGCTCAAGTGCCCGATGAGATTCTAGTTCCCTTTCGCTAAAATCTACTTTACTGTAGAAGATGTGCCTGTTACATATAATCTGTAACGTCTGCGCGAGTCTTTAGATGCAATTCCCTTGTAATTGATCTTGTTGAAATATTCTGCACTTGTAACGCAGAATTTATATAATATTTCGCATAGTGGAAATAATGGCCGGTTTTCATTCAAATTTAATAAATATTGAAAATGAACGAAATATCGTAATGAGATGATTGTAAAATAATTTAACATTGTTAAAATCGAATTATGCATATTAAAATAATTGGCAATAAAATAATACGGCAAATATTGGCAAATAAAATGCTCATATATATTATACATTTTATCAAATGTATAATATGTATTTTTCTTTTTTCCTATAATATCTAAGGGTTTCTGGCCAATAAAAAATAATGTTAACTCTATAATCACAAATATAATACCGTTTTTAGTAGAAAATAAAATTGTATCAAAGTAATTACTTTAATCAAATTTAGAATTGATAAAAATAACAAATCTGTAAAGAAACATTTTGTATTTATGTTAAACAGGTTCTTGTTAAATTTTTTAATACATGAATGTTAATTTAACATAATGTGATTTAATTTAACAAAATAATATATTGAAATAATATAATGTGATTATGTTATTTCAATATATTATTTTGTTTTGTCTTTAACATATTATAAATGTTAATTTTACTAAAAAAATATACTTCCACAACTTATTTCGAAATTGTATCAAAATGTTTTACATAATGCTTGTGTTACTTTCTATCACATTTAATTTGTGTTAAATTAATACAAAAATTTGATTAAACCATTTGAGACCTAAAATGAATCAAATCTAACACATAACAATTTTTCAGCTCTGTGTATTTCTACCACTTCGTTCGGAGGATCTTTTAATTTCGGTCGCGGATTGAAATTCGCCGAGTACTACAGAATAAATGTAACCGACAGGAAACAATTCGCAAATATTTCAAATTGTTTGCACAAACAGTTTAATATTTCCAAGACGTAAAGGATCCGCAATAAAACTCGTAAATGGATAAATGAAAAGTGAGCGAGATGGAAGCCTGGCTCGTTATGATCGCTTAAAGCGTTAACGCTTCTCTCACGAAGCTCATTAATGATTGAGAAGGTGGAAAAGTAAAGTAATTTATTTCCGCCGCGCGCACCTCGTTCCACAATCCATAAGGTGTAAGTCAGTTCTTCAGTATAGCGAAGATATAGTCACTTAAATCCCGCAAGGGTGCAATTAGCAAGGACAATACCGCAGAGAAATGTTGCTTCTATTATTGCACCTTGCAAGATTGTTTGAATATTGTAAAGTTTCTCGAGTAATCTTTAACGCTATACAATAGAAATTTCATAAAGTTTCGAAAACGCGAAATCAAATTAACAAGTACACACTTCGCAAACGCGTTGACAGTAAAAAATGTTGACGGAAAAAATATATTCAATGAAATAATGTAATAAAGTAATAAATTGTTATCAAATTTCAAATAACGTTTTCCATAAAAATTTTACATCATAAGAGTTCACCAATTCCTAAAATTCTATAACTTTTTTCCCTGATTTCCAGGCAAAATTTCACAATTTCTCCTAATTTTCAACAATATTTTAAATTTTTTATATTTTTGTTCCTGAAACTATTAAATATGTATTTTATTGAGAGATGTAACATAGCAATATAAATTATCATTAATAATGCTTGCATTTTCAATGGTTAAGTTGGTAGTATTCCAAAATTACGTAGATGTGATGTACGTATCCTGTATACACTAAACTTCTTTAAAGTCAAGAATTTAAATTTTCCAGAAAATTTTGCAAAATTCCCTGTCTTTTCCCCGATTCCCCTAACCATTTTCAATTTTCCTGACAATTCTCTGATTTTCAATTTTGTAGCTATTAGTTTATATAATAATTAATCGAAGCTGAGAAGAGTATATTTTTAACTTACGAGACACTACTGTATCTAGCTATCTTAATATGAGCCACTGCATGTGGATTCAATCAGAAAATCCAATTATGCATATTCCTGCAATTCGCGGATATGTAAATGTATTTTATGCACACCTTGCACGTACGCGAAGAGCTCGCGCGAAGAAGTACATGGAGCGGTTCGTCTCTCGCGACTATTTTAATTTCGGAGCATAAACAGCTCCGCAATTCATCCCCTTGAGCTCTCGTCAAACGTTCGTTAGAACCGCGAGCTCTTATCCGGCGCAATTCTCAGCGCAGTGTGAAATATTTCCGGTCCACGTGCGCGCGCGTTCGTGCGCGCAAACGTTAAGCGCGTTGAAATATTCGTGACCTGGAACGTCGAATGCGAAATAAGCGGGCGGCTCCCTCTCCCTTGCCTACCCCCGATTTCTTTTCTGCACGTCCTTTTCCAGGCACGTTTTCAATTCGCTCGATACGCTACTCATTTAATATCTGCCTCGAGAATAGTCGAATGCACGATGGTCGATTTGCAAGTAGGGGGCGAGTTTTACTCAAGTTACGAGGATTTTTCGAAGGTCGAACACTTTGCAACCGTTGCACTGCTCTTCAAATGCATATCTTGAGATCCTCCTCAAGAATCTAAAGATATCCCGGCAATGTTCTCGTTAAAAAATAAGTAATATTATTATATTATCTTTATCTCATAACATCGAGCATTTACGTATATTATTAGTAATTGTTTATCTATTTCGTAGTATATTTACTATCTGTACGACTTTGAATATGTCGAGAAGTAAAAAAAGTATCCTTATATTATACAAATTAGACAGAAAGAGATTGCATTTTCAGAAATAAATAAATTCCATAAATAAATAAATTCCATATACAGATTTGTTTAAAATGAATTTGTTTAATGTATCAGGTAAATAAAGTCTCTGCAAATGACTGGAACTGAAAATTTGTACTTCCGTTTTCGTATATAAAAATTTTATGTACACATGAAACAATTCGATAAATAAGGTCAATATTTATATTTATTCAATTCAATTTTGTAGTTAAAATGAAAATTTTCTCATTTTATCTAAATTATTTTTTAAAAACATATCTACTTCTTATTGAAATAATTTTTCATCCATGTTTTAAATTTGTATTACTTTCAAATACAATATAAAAAAAATTTGTAATTTCTTCATAATCTTTTCATTTTGTTAAAAAATATATGTAATACATTCTTAAT
>Ga0157362_1001474_pt1 | contig 10070 bp, 7 predicted proteins | sample AttlaeALBM3_FD_111480 | JGI IMG/M metagenome (GOLD analysis project Ga0157362, IMG submission 111480) | Fungus gardens microbial communities from leaf cutter ant in Ribeirão Preto, State of São Paulo, Brazil - Atta laevigata ALBM3 | ecosystem: Host-associated > Fungi > Mycelium > Unclassified ... | reverse complement strand
TGCTGTCGAGCTGGTACATGCCGAAATTCGGGCCTGTGCCGAACTGCACGTTGTCGAAGATGAAGAACTCGGCTTCCGGACCGAAGAAGGCCGTGTCACCGAAGCCGGCATCCTTGAGGTAGGCTTCTGCGAGCTTGGCGGTTGAGCGCGGGTCGCGATTGTAGAAGTTGCCCGTCTTCGGATCGATGATGTCGCAGAACAGGATCAGCTGCGGCTTGGCGGAGAACGGGTCCATGACGGCCGTTTCCGGATCCGGAAGCAGGACCATGTCGGACTCGTTGATGGCCTTCCAGCCCTGGATCGAAGAGCCATCGAACATGAAGCCTTCAACGAAGGTATCGTCTTCGATGGTCGAAACCGTCTGGGTCGTGTGGTGCCACTTGCCCTTGGGGTCCGTAAAGCGCAGATCGACGAATTCCGCCGCGTGCTCCTGGATCATCTCGAAGACGCGGGCAACGGCCTGCGGGTTCGGGGCGGGCGGCTTGCCGGTTGCTGCGGGAGCAGCCTTGGGGGCTGCAGCCTTCGAGGTACGGCGCGCCGGAGCGGCCTTCGGTTTCGCGGTAGTGGAAGTGGGGGCTTTCTTGGCCATCGATCTGTCGCCTTGCATCGTGTAAACGGCTGCAAAACGATTAAGCGACAAATGCCCGTCTGTCGAGTATGGGAAATTACGCCATTCTGCGGATTTGTGATTGAATCTTTCGGAAGCGAACCGGGGTTTTCCAGATCTGGTCCAGAACTTGCATGTAAAGTAGAGCAGTGAGACTCTTTTTGGGAAATATCCTCTTGATGCCTGCTTCCTTATCTCCGGACGGCCTGAAAGACAGCGATCTGCTTTCCCTGCCGGTCGAACGCTACCTGCACGAATTCCGGGGCGGACTGCTCAGCCTGCCAGAGAGTGAGCGGGATGTGATTGTCGCTGAAGTGCGGGCTCAGGTCGCGGCGCAGGCCCGGCTGGGGGAAAGGGCGGCACTGGCCCTTCTGGAAAGGATGGGAAAGCCGGACAGGCTCGCCGCACGCTTTACGATCCGGCATGAGCTGTCCGTTGGTGTGCAGCAGTCGAATCCCTTTGGTCTGTTTTGGGTTCTTCTGCGGCTGGCTGCGGGGAGTCTGCTGGCGTTTGTTGGCGGATTTGTCGTGATCGCGCTTGGGCTAATGGGGCTTATGCTCGCGGTGATGCCCGTGCTGCGGCTCTTTGTCCCGCAGGATCTTTTTATGGTGGACGACAACCCGTTCTCGATCACTGTCACGACGGATGGTGTGCCCAGGAATGGCATCCCGCTTTCCTGGGGATATGCGATCCTCTGTTGCGGTGTCGGCATCGTCCTTGTCGTGCTGGCGATGCTTCTTTTGCGGGGGCTGGGGCAGCTTCTGTTGCGGGACATGCGCCGTAAAACGCAGGAGTTGGACTGAGGAGCAGGAAGACGGGATTTCCATTATGGAACGAAAGGGGAGTGCGAGAGGCTTTTCAGCTCTCCTTCAGCCTGCGATGGTGCAGGGCTTTTTGTTTTCCGTCAGTTCTGGAATCCGTTGATGAAAACGCCCAATCAGTATCTTGCGAGCCTTCCGACAACCATCTTCACGATTATGTCACAGCTTGCCATGAAGCATGGGGCGATCAATCTCGGGCAGGGGTTTCCGGATACGGAAGGGCCGCAGGACATCATTCAGGTTGCGGAGGAGGCGCTGCGCGACGGGCGCAACCAGTATGCGCCGCTAACTGGCCTGCCGGAACTGCGTGAGGCTGTGGCGGCGTCTAATCGGCGTTTCTATGGGCTTGAGGTCGACCCTGCGACGGAAGTTGTCGTGACGTCTGGCGCGACGGAAGCTCTAGCAGCGTGTCTGATGGCGGTCGTGGAGCCGGGAGATGAGGTGGTGGTAATCGAGCCGCTTTATGACACCTATCTGCCGGCTCTGAAGCTTTTGGGGGCGGTGCCGCGCTGTGTGCGGCTTGCGCCGCCGCACTGGTCCGTGCCGGAGGCGGAGCTTCGGGCCGCGTTTGGTCCGAAGACCAAGGCGATCATGCTCAATTCACCGATGAACCCGTCCGGGAAGGTGTTTGTCCGCGAGGAGCTTGAGCTGATTGCGGAACTGGTCCGGGAACATGATGCCTATGCGATCTGTGACGAGGTTTACGAGCATCTGACGTTTCACGTGAAACACCTCCCGCTGATGACGCTGCCGGGGATGCGCGAGCGGTGCATGCGGATCGGGAGTGCGGGCAAGAGTTTCTCCCTGACGGGATGGAAGGTCGGCTATGTGACGGCACCGGCGGCGCTGGCCTCGGTGGTGGCGAAAGCGCATCAGGTGATGGTGTTTGCGACAGCTCCGAACCTTCAGCGGGCTGTGGCTTACGGGCTGAACAAAGATGACAGCTATTACCAAGGGCTGTCGACGCAGATGAAAACGCAGCGGGATCTGCTACGTGACGGGTTACACCGGCTGGGCTTCGAGACGCTGCCCGCGGATGGGAGCTATTTCATCGTTGCGGATATTTCTCGCCATGCAGCCGGGCGAAATGATGTGGAATTCGCGCGCTGGCTGGTGGAACATGCGGGGGTCGCGACGATCCCGGTTTCGGCTTTCTATGACCCGCAGGGGGATGCCGCACCGCAGAATCTGATTCGGTTCGCGTTTTGCAAAAAGCCAGAGATCCTGCAGGAGGCCTTGAAACGGCTGGAAAAGGCCCTTTCTTAAAAGCCCCGTGTTGTGATCCGCTCTGTGTTCAATCTGTCTGCCGGAAAAGCCGGTCTGTTCTGTCTGGAGATTTCTCATGTCTGTTGCAGCTGATGCTCTGGGCGCTCTTGCTACGACCGATGCCCTCTTTTTCGGCCGGCCTGATTCAAAGTTGACTCGTGACGATGCCCGGGCGCTCGTCAATCGGGGGCTTGATGGTGTGGATGACGGCGAGCTGTTCCTTGAATACCGGGAGAATGAAAGCATCAGCCTGGATGACGGGACGATCCGTTCGGCGAGCTTCAACACGTCTTCGGGGTTCGGGCTGCGGGCCGTTCTGGGGGCGGAGACGGCTTTTGCGCATGCGGACGATATCAGCCGGAATGCTCTGGAGCGGGCTGTCAGTACGGTGGGTGCCGTGCGGCAGGGACGCAGCGGCATCATGGCGCCGGGACCCCAGGCGACGAACCAGCGGCTTTATGGCGACTCCCGCCCGCTTGAAGGAACGGATTTTGCAGCGCGTGCAGCAGTTCTGAGCGAGATCGATACCTATGCGCGGAGTCTGGATTCCCGGGTGGTGCAGGTCAGTGCTGTACTGAGTTCTGAATGGCAGGCCGTGCAGATTATGCGGCGCGCGGACTCCGGCGGCGATGTGGCGGATCTACGCCCGTTGGTGCGGATGAATGTGTCCGTCGTTGTGGAAAAGGACGGTCAGCGCGAAAGCGGAAGCTGTGGTCTGGGGGGGCGCTATGAACTGGACCGGCTGCTGGCTCCAGAAACGTGGCGCGATGCAGTCGACCAGGCCCTGAAACAGGCCCTTATTACGCTGGAAGCTGCCCCGGCGCCCGCAGGAGAAATGGATGTGGTGCTTGGCCCGGGATGGCCGGGCATTCTGCTGCATGAGGCCGTCGGGCACGGGCTGGAGGGCGATTTCAACCGTAAGGGGACCTCGTCCTTTTCCGGGATGATCGGCAAACGTGTGGCGTCTTCAGGCGTAACTGTGGTCGATGATGGAACGCTTCCAGAGCGTCGCGGCTCGTTGAGTGTTGATGATGAGGGAACACCGACGTCTCGGACCGTTCTGATCGAGGACGGGATTCTGACCGGTTATCTTCAGGACCGGTTGAATGCCCGTCTGATGGGGACGAAATCCACCGGGAACGGACGCCGGGAGTCCTATGCTCACGCACCTATGCCGCGCATGACCAATACGCTCATGCTGGAAGGAAATGCGACCACCGATGAGATGATTCGTTCGATGAAGCGCGGGCTTTATGCCGTTAATTTCGGCGGCGGCCAGGTGGATATCACGTCGGGAAAATTCGTGTTTGCGGCTTCGGAAGCCTATCTGGTCGAGGATGGAAAAATTATCCGTCCGGTCAAGGGGGCTACGTTGATCGGCAATGGGGCGGATGCGATGAACCAGATCTCTATGATCGGGTCCGATGTGGCGCTGGATCCTGGCATTGGAACCTGTGGGAAGGCTGGTCAGGGCGTGCCGGTGGGTGTTGGGCAGCCGACCCTGAAGATTTCAGGTCTGACGGTGGGGGGAACGGCCTGATCTGGAAACGCCAGGCCGTTCGAGAGACGAAAGTTATTCGTGATGGGTCATAATTACGCCAAGCCCTTGACGGCTGAAGCTCGTATGGAGCGGGTTTTGTCCCGTCTGCCAGTGGACTGGGCTGTAAAAATGGAGCGTCAGCCGGGAACGGGATGGTCGGTTTGGATGCAGCGCCCGGATGAGACGCTGCATCAGGAGACGCGGGATACGTTGGTTGAAGCGCTAGAAGAGGTGTGGCGCGTCCTTAGATAGGCCGTTTTCAGAAGCTGTTATGCGTTGCGAGCATGAAGAAGATCCTGTTGACGGCCGGGTAGACCAGAAACTGGATCAGTAGCAGAACGACCATTGGCGCAAAATCCATGCCGCCCGTGTTGGGAAGGATGCTGCGGATCGGAGCCATGACAGGTTCTACGATCCGGGCCAGCGTGTTGAAAATGGAGTAGAAAAACCGGTTGCGGATATCCAGGATCCCGAAACCCAGCAGCATCGACAGGATGCAGTACGCCAGCAAAATCCATACAAAAGCCTGGATCAGCATCAGGATAATGGAATGCAGGGCAACCATATAAAAACCTCGTCGAATGTCGGAAAGAGTAGCCGAAAGGCCGATTGAGGAACGCTTGTAGTCATAGCAATAGCACAGAACAACGTCTTGCGTGCAGGGCTGCTTGACAGTCTGCGAGAAGAAGAGAACTATTGTTTTACCGTGGGGCTGTAGCTCAGATGGGAGAGCGCCTCGTTCGCAATGAGGAGGTCAGGGGTTCGATTCCCCTCAGCTCCACCAGGGTTTTCGTTTATCGTAAAATAAGGATAAGACTGAATTATTTCTCCTATAGTAGTGGAGATCAAAACCTGTATTTTCAGGGGATGTAGTCTCTTGAGAATGGGTGTGTTTTGGTTGGTCTGCTTTTGTGGATAATAGAATGCTCTACCAAAAACATAATTAATAGAAATAATATACTCACTTAAAGAAATACTTCACAATTCAATATATTAATAATATGAATTACCGCAAATAATACCCAAACTATAATATTTAATTAATGTAATGACCTTCTGGAATATTATTTTATAGCGGCGTCTTTTCCCTTTTTATTTAAATTGGATAAATATCTCTATTTATAGAAAATTTCTCGCAGTATACTTTATTTTCAGCTAGGGATTATTTGAGTGATTTTTGTAAGGTGGATGTGTTAGAATGTCTAAAGCGGTAGAAAATCGAACAGCTTTAGTTCAGTTCCAAGGACATTTTGACGGTCTGGAAGATGGTGTCGTCCGAGGGTGGGCGACATGTAATTTGGAAAAATTTTCTCCTGTAAAAATTCATATAATCATTGATGGGCAGGAAGTCGGAATGGCGATTGCCGATTTGCCTCGTGCAGACATTCAGGCAATGCTTTCGCTACCGACCGCCAACCTGGGTTTCAGTTTCCAAATACCATCAAGTTACTTTAACGGTGAAAAACATACGCTGTCATTGCGTCTGGATGACCGTTCTGCTCTGCCACTTTTATCCGACGGTGTGACCTCGATCACATTTTCCGGCCATCTCAGGCCTTCTTATAAAAGTCATGTCGACGGCGTGAAACAGGGTGCACTTCGCGGTTGGGTGCTGCGCAAGTCGCGAGATGGTGAAGAGACTGGTGGTGTAGTGCTATCAATTCTCGTCGATGGTATTCGGATCGGACAGATACGCGCAAACCGTTATCGTGGGGATGTTGCTGCCGTCTTGGGGTGTGATCCCAATTGCGGGTTTGAGTTTCCTATCCCGCAGGCATTAAGAGGAAGTCGTCAGCATACAGTCAAAGTTTTGGCTCAGCCGGATGATATAGAGCTCGATGGTTGTCCAATAGTAACGTCTTTTGCGGATGATGCTTTTGAAAGCCGGATTATCGACGTTACCAACGAACTCGATGAAATTTACAGGCGCATGGCGAAGCTCCGGCAGGAGCTTCGTGATCTCGTTCCCAAACGTTCCTATACGTTGGGAGACTATGATCGATGGGCACGTAAATATTATACTCTTCTGGGAAAACGAATGGTTGAACAGCGCGTTTATGAAGAAAAAAATAGCGTATTCACGCCGCTTGTCTCAATTCTTTGCCCTGTCTATCGCCCGCTTGAAAGTGATTTCAAGGCAGCCGTCCAATCTGTTCTTGATCAGACTTATCAGAATTGGGAGCTTATCCTCGTTGACGATGCGGGTAAAAGTCACGAAATAACGAAAATCATCAATAATTTTACCAAAAGTGATTCACGCATCCAATGTATTACCCTGAAGAAGAATGTAGGGATTGCTGGCGCTACAAATGTAGCCATGGATGCTGCCAAAGGTCAGTATGTTGCCTTCTTTGATCATGATGATCTTTTGGTAGATGTCGCTATTGAAGTCATGGTTCGAGCGGCACGCGAAACCGGAGCCAAGCTTCTTTATTCGGATGAGGATAAAATCGATCAGGCTGGGTATTACCTGGAACCCAATCTCAAACCTGATTTCAACTATCGTTATCTTCTTGGTTGCAACTATATATGTCATTTAACGATGGTAGATGCTGCGACAATGCAGAAGATTGGGCATCTTAATTCCGATTATAACGGAGCGCAGGACCATGATTTCGTACTGAAAGCAACGGAAATCCTTAGTCCATCAGAAATTTTTCATGTGCCTGAAATTCTTTACCATTGGCGCAAAACCCCCAATTCCACAGCTGTGGATGTGAGCCAGAAAACTTACGCGATCAATGCCGGCGTAAAATGTGTGGCCGATCATCTCAAGCGGCAGAAAATCGCCTCCACGGTTTCGTCCATCCGCGGACTGACGCTTTATGGTGTAGAATGGACCTCGCGTACCCATCCGTCAGTAACTATTATCATTCCTTTTAAAGATCAGCTGGATACGACGCTTACCTGCGTCGAAAATATCCTCAAACATACAGTTTATAAGAACTACAATATTGTTTTAATCGATAATTGGTCGGTACGTGATGAGACGCTTGATTTTATCGAAAAAATTCAGAAGCATAAAAATGTTTCCGTTATAACGGTAGAAGAACCATTTAATTTTTCGCGACTGAACAATATCGCTGTAGCTCAGACTAGATCTGATTATGTCGTATTCATGAATAACGACGTGTTTGTGGAGGACCCAAAGTGGTTACAGCGCATGGTTGGAGAAGCTCAGGCATTTAAAGATGTCGGAGCTGTTGGTGCCAAACTGCTTTACCCTAATGATACGATTCAGCATGCCGGTGTAGTTGTGGGGCCGGCTGGTGTGGCAGCTCATGTGCATCGGGGTGATCCGCTATCAGAATATGGATATATTGGCCGCACGATGCTTTCGCACGAAGTAACAGCCGTTACGGCGGCGCTTATGCTGGTAAGACGTACTATTTTTGATGAGGTCGGCGGTTTCGATGAAGAAGCGTTGAAAGTCGCTTTCAATGATGTTGATCTATGTTTGAAAATTCGTCGGGCTGGATATCGTATTATCTTTTCTGCAGAGACGATTGCTTATCATCACGAGAGTCTGTCTCGTGGAACTGATGATAAGCCTGAACATGAAACGCGTTTTTTCTTGGAAACTCAGACTATGCTCGAACGCTGGAGTTCAGATCCGCTGTTTGAACGCGATCCATCTTATCCGCGCTATTTTACTGTTGACCAACAGACATTCTTTAATTTGGTCGATCCTGAAGAGCTTCCATAATTTCAGAAAATCATATTAGGCTCAGGACTCATAGCCAGAACATGAGGGTTGCGGCGAGGCAGATGGAGGGATCGAAGAACCGTTGATTGATGTGCTTGGCGGGTGATTTCTGGTTTTGGCGATTTGATTGACGGTTTTTGCGATGTCATCCGGTCTGCGTTTTGAGCAGATTGGGAGCTGTTACCCGCTTGATAGCTACGCTGTGGTGCTGATCCGCTGCAGGAAGAGGAAGCGGCGCATGTTGTAGACGATATTGGCCAGGCCGATCCTCATGGTGGCTCGGGTTATGCCTACGGTTCGGACGAACAGTCCCATCTGTGATTTCTGATCGGCAAAGACATGCTCGACACGCGAGCGGATGACCGACTTTCCAGCATTTGATTTCTGGATATGCCGGGGCATAGGCTTGAGATGCGGCTTTTTGCGATGAACCTTGGAAACAAATCCCTGCTTTTCCATGAAGTCTTCGTTGGCTTTTGAGCGATAGGCCGTGTCAGCCCAGACACTTGAGGCCGTATTGGTTTTATCCAGCAGCCCCTCTCTCAATCTCGCGCCATCACTGGCGGCGGCATGCGTTGTTTTCCATTTCCGGATGAACCGGCATTTCCGATCGATGGAAACATGCGATTTATAGCCAAAGAACGGGATGGCGAGATCACTGGATGGCATGGTTCCATCATCCTGCCGCTTCGCTTTGGTGAACTTTAGCGTCCAGCGCGCATGACGATCCTTGTGCGACAGCTTTGACGGCTTGTCCTGCCAGTCTTCAGGAATACGTCCTGCCCGGAGATCTGCTTTCTCTGCGTTGGTGTTCCGCTGCTTTGGAGCCGCTACCAGTGTGGCATCCAGGATCTGGCCTGACATCGGCAAATACCCGGCGTTGCGCAGGGTCGCATCAAAGCGGTTGAACAGCCCATCGATCGCACCCGCCTGGGTCAGACGCTCGCGAAACAGCCAGACCGTTTTGGCATCCGGCACCCGATCTGAAAGTCCCAGCCCAAGGAAACGCATAAAGGAGAGGCGATCGTTGATCAGATATTCCGTCCGCTCATCAGACAAACTGTTGAGCGTCTGGATCACCAGAATTTTGAACATCAGCACCGGATCAAATGGCGGTCGTCCGCCTTTGCTTCCGTCAGAATACGCCAGAGCCTTCTCCAGGTCAGGGCGGAAGACTTCAAAATCCACAGTCCGGGAAAACGCTTCGAGCTGATCACCAAGCCCGCTCAGCCGGGCAAGCCGCTCTTCAACGTCAAAAAATCCCGCCTGCTTCATGATCCATACTCCAATCAACGCAAGGAAAATGGAATCACAGAGCAGACCTCAATACCAGAGGGTTTTTCGAACCCTCCAGGTCGCGCGGTACGTGAGTCGACTTTCGCTAAATTTGACGCCTGACACTTTTTCCGTTTCGTTGCGGCAGTAGGCTGGGTTACCTCTCGGAAACCATTGGTTCCGGCGTTCCCCAACTTCCCATCCAAACATTTAGCTTCAGAATGCTCAACTTTGTTGAGTTTCATCCCGTAGCACGAACGGAGTGTAGGCTTTCCCTCTATGGTATATGCGTGAGCTTGTGTCAACAAATTTGATCCGCCGAGGCATTAACAGAAACCGATCCGTGCAGGCCATAAGCTATGTCCGCTTCGGGAAGAGTTTGTGATGCGCCCTTACGTCCGAAAAGAAGGCGATTTCCGCCTGTCTGCTGTGTTTTTTCTGAGTCGACAGACGGTCAATCATGGCGAGTAAAAAAACTCATTCATGAACTCTTCTCTCATCCGTGCAGCGCAGATCTGATCCGTCAATATGCACACCAGGTCCACACTGAGTTATTGGAGGCGTCTGGACTGTGAACGTGCTTCCAGAGGCACTTCCACTAACATGACTAAGCTGCAGCCCCTTCCGGGCCGACAGTCGAACATGTCTCAGTGTCAGATCCTCGATCGGTGCCTCGGGCAAGCCCAACACGACGCCAGCCGTCTCGGCATCTGTCGCAGCCATATCTGTTATGGTGACATCATGAATATGCGGGGTCGTTGATGTTACCGGAGCAGCGGGATCGGCCATTAACGCAGTCTGCTGCGTTCCCCCGGGCTGCCCTGCATAATAAGCACTGATCGACAGCGGAACCCG
>Ga0157362_1001472_pt1 | contig 10071 bp, 7 predicted proteins | sample AttlaeALBM3_FD_111480 | JGI IMG/M metagenome (GOLD analysis project Ga0157362, IMG submission 111480) | Fungus gardens microbial communities from leaf cutter ant in Ribeirão Preto, State of São Paulo, Brazil - Atta laevigata ALBM3 | ecosystem: Host-associated > Fungi > Mycelium > Unclassified ... | reverse complement strand
TCTGATGCCAGGCAATAACGAACGGTGCAATATGACTTTTCCATTATTGGTTGGAGAGTTGCTTCGCACATAGAAAAAATATCCTCAAGCAGAGGGAAACCTCCTTTAAAAACGCTGATAGGTTCTTCTACTAATAAGCCCGCCTCCTCACCGGAACTCACGTGTATGACTCGAAAGATCTTCTCCCGTAACAAAAATTCAAAAGATTTTGGATAATGATAGCTCGCCTCAGCTCTATTATGATTAGTCGTGTAGTTACTAAATTAGTCGATAATAATAATATCACTGAGGTAAAGTCTGCTGGACGGAATAAAGTATTTATTTCCTTTAATAACTATAAAAAGTATTTATTTTCTTTAATAACTAACAGACCTTGTACAATTTGACGCTCTCAAAAAAGATCACTAACTGAAAGCTTCGATCCCTGCTTTTAGGGATGAGATCTGGCGTTAAGAACATCCCTCTTGATATTTCCGAGGAAACAGTTTGTAAAGAGTTTACCTCGGCTGCTAAGATAATTTCGGCCCGCAGACGGCTTTGCCATAAGGAGCGTAAGGAAGGCAAAGATGAACTCATCCCTACTTATTCAGCGATAGTAAAATTCCAAGACCAGTTCCTTCCATCTGCTTCGCGAGATACATTTGTTTCTTTTCCAGTACTGCCGTATATTTCCCGAGTTCTCATGTGCTTTTCTTGTTTAAGATTTGGACACATTCTGACTGCAAGAGTGCTGCACACTGTGCAAAATGCATTCAATAGATTCAAAATTAGAAGAGTGCCCACGCCACTAGCTTCCTTCCCGTTGTTGCAATTGCGACCAGGAACACTTTCCATCCTCTACAAAATGCCTTTTGTACGCAAGTCAAAAGCAAGTTTACCAATATGCGGCTCTTGAGAATTTCAGCCGAAGCTTACAGCAAGCTGGGAATCTCTTCAGCTCCTTCATCCATTTCCTCCTTCCAGCCCTCTATATCCCATTCTGATTTCTCCTTCCCTCACCCTCCGCCCGTTTTTCTCCGCTAAGAGTACTTTTCCTTCATATTCTTCCCCGTTTATCTTAATGTTAATCTTTACGATCTATATAGATACGATCTATCTGTTGGGATCCATCTCGGATCTTGGGGACATGTATCCGAGCTACGGGAGATCGTTGTACAGTGAGAAGACTCGCTCTCTCGCTTCGGCTTCCGCACAACACAATTCTCGAGTGCATGCTAAACAGTTCCCTCTTCGCATCTCTTTACATCCCTCTGGGGTCGGAGAGGAGGAGGGATTCATACTATGCGCGTAATACATGTTTTATTGCTTTTTATGGAAGATGGGAAAATCAATATCTATCCCATCCGCTGACCTATACCTCTCCTCTTACTCCCTCACATCCATCAACATCCTCCTCCATTCTCCTCTCTCTCTCCCTCTCATTCCAGCCAGGACAGAATAGTTCTTATACGTATCTTGTAAACTTTATAAGCACACTAATTATTTTAATACAAAATATCATCACAAGTAATCCAGTAATTAATAATGATCCACATTTAGGAAACAGACTTCGCTAAATCCATGAATCCCTTGAAGCTTTTAACAACAACACACACAATGGCCAATAATTCCTCAATGTACAGTCTTACGATGGCTCTCACTCTCTTGGATTGCTATTCTGGAATTATCGTGGCGTTTACTTCAAAAGACGAGATAGAAAACTATTAGAAGATCTTGATATCAATATTCTTATCGAAATGCTTAAATCCAAGACTTACTTTTTCGATCAGATGTTTTGACAATTTTCGTTTCAACTCGTCTGCCAACGACGTTAGAGGAATGCTTATCCTTGTTCGCCGCACAATCCAGTTTTTTCTTCTATAGATATACAACTCAACTTTCTCCCACCTCTGAAGATTCTTGCGATTCGGATTAAGTTAAAAGAATCCGAGCTCGGCATCATAAATGCCTACCGACATCCTAACTATCCTTTTCCTAAGTGCATTATCAATTCCTTCCGCATCTTTCTCTCTCAGTTCAAACTCGGTACTTTTGATGGGAGATTTTAACGCTCATCATCCCTTATGGGACTCTCTTAATTCTGTGGGATCGAATCTCTATGATTTGACCGATTTTTTAAACCTTTCCTATTTAAATCCCGATTCTATATCTTTCTTTTCCACCTCATAAGGACTTTTTTGATTTTTGATCTTGTCTTTACCTCTCCTAACTTCTCTCTCTCTTATCTGTAACACAGTGATCGGTGAGAATTTGCATGGCAATAATTAATTTCCGATAATTTCATTGAGATCAACTCGCTTGCTCATTCGGTTAACATCTTTTCTAATAAAATCTCTCTCGAACTCAATGACAAAGTGTCAAAGAGTCTAGTTGGAAGAACATGCCGAAGACATCATCGAAGAATTTTTTGTCTTAGCTCTATCATGCTCTCCGGACCAAGGTTATAACACTTTCGGTCGCACATTATGTCGTGTATAAATCGTATTTCTTCCTAAAAAAAACTGGAAAAATTCAAGTTTTACAAGAGAAGGGGCCATCTCACAGTCTTTCTCCGGTCCCCTGATGAACGTCACAGTGCGATGAAGCGGTTAATCGTTTCTTTTTTCTTAAAGCTTACAAATTATCTGGCTGGATTTACCATTCAGTTTTAATGAAATTAAAGCATTGAACTCAGTTAAACCTGATTCCCTGGTCCGAATCGTATGAGTTATTTAAAATCCACCTATTTAAATACCACCTATTTAAAATCCTTCCTGAAAAGCTTTTACTGTGCCTGTTAAACTTACTTAACCTACTTTATCAATCCTCCTTCTTTCCTGATCAATGGACTCATGGATCAATGGACTCAATGGTTTGTTTTTATATACCTTATTCCTAAGTCGCATGATTCGGGCTATCGATTCATCTCTTTTACATCTTGTGCGCTGAAAGTTTTGGAATGCTCAATAATTTATTGGATTACAAAATCTCCTTCCTTTTCTCTTGTGTCTCTCATTCCCGACAACCAATTCAGAAAGTTCAGATCCTGCCAAGATAATCTAACTATTCTCACTGCACATATCCATACGGCCTTTATTAAAAAACAAGAGACTGTAGCCATTTTCATAGATATAAAATTTTGATAATGTTCTCCCACATTCTAGTTCAAGATCTTATCGATTTGGGTTTCTCCCCGCGTCTTCAAATTCATTAATAATTTAATCATGTCGCGCAACATTCAATTTGTTGTTCAAGACTCCATTCTTAGCCCAACTCTGTTTAATATCTACTTCAGAGAAATTAAAAACGTTCTGGACGCTAATACCTTTCTTCTTTAGTTCGCCGATGATTTTGTCATTTATGTTTCTAAGGCTAATACGAAAGAAGTTCTTCACTCAATTGAACGAACGCTGAATAACATACAATCGTATCTGATGATTAGAGGTCTCGAAATATTCCCCAACAAAACGCAGATGATAGTATTCTCTAAAAGAAGATAATTCATACGAATCTCTCAGTTAACTTGGCGGGGAAGATCAATCCCTTTTCTGAGTCGGTAAGATTTTTGGGAGTCGAATTGGATTCTAAACTATCGAGAAACAAACATATGGAATATATCATATGTAAAGGCAGACGCACCAATTCAATTATATCGGCCTCAAGGGACTTATGGGGGGGGGGGGACCTATAGGGAACTAATCCAAACCTTCTTCTATCTATTTATAGATCCATGATTCGCGCGTCCTTTAAGTACGCGTCTCTTATCTTTGTACAAGGATAACCAGCGTTTACTTAAACTTCAACGCGTATAAAATCAAGTCTCAAGTTTAATTTGTGGTTATCGTGTTTCTACTCCGATGAATATCATGCATGCAGAAACTAAAGAATCCCTTCTGAAACAGAGGTTTGATTATTTAATATTATAACAGCCACATATTTTCTCAAAAGAAAAATTCCTTCAGAATTCCTTTCACTCCACCATCACTCACATCATATACTCAATATTGTCACCTCAGATCCTTAGAAATTTAAAATCTATTCCTCTGCAAAGCATGTAACTTATTTTCGAAAATATTCCGAATCATTTTAAGCGGTTCCACCGTTTTCTAATGGATAGATCGATGATAGTATATATAGTTAGTTCTGCGGTTTACTCTCCACAGATAAACCTAAAAGAAATGTATATAAACTATCCTCTTACGCAATAGTTTTTACGGCCGGGCTTGGACCATATACAACGCTTTTCTCTGCATGACAATTTAGAGCAAATTACTATAATCTCAAATTCAAAAAGCGTTCTCGACGCATTTAAAGAATCCTAGAAGACAGAATAATTATCTTGTACACTAAAGTTCTAATCGAGGAGGCTAAATTTAATAAAAGAGTCAATTTTACATCAAGGGTCTCCTTACACTGTGGCATCCGCGGCAATGAGATCGCCGATAAATTGGCCAAGAGAGCTATTCGCGAAGATGTCGAATATAACTTTAAGGTCCCCTGTTCGGATCTGTTCTCAATACCTAAACCCACACCTAGGGAGTTCGATAAATACATACAAAGAACATCTCGGGAAAAAAGAATTTATTTTTTTCAAAATTTTTATGTGAAGAAGACCGTGGTTCTATGATACCTATATCTCTCGCATATTGATAACCATAGTGAATCGATTGAGAAACAATCATTTCAACCTCAACTGTAGCTTCTTCCGAAAAAACGTAATTAATGATCTTTCCTGTCCGAACGAAGCTCTTCTTCAAGACTTCATATCTTCGATTGCTCCATTTCTGAATCCTACGCCACTTCCCTGTGACAGACATTTCAACATATTTTCTAAGATAACACACTAAATCTTAATGATTCAATTATCTATGCCCTACGTAATCCTTCTGCCAGAATATGCCGTTTGTTCGCGAGTTTTGGTATCGCCTGCAATCAGAATTTCTAATTTGAATTTTCGCGGCGCTTTCTCACGGCACGTTTGCGGCACTCCTGCGCTTGCACCTAGCTTTGATCATCTTTCTCAGCGACGCGTCTTAGCCCGCTAGCCTCCTGCCGCGAGGTTCAGAGTCTTTGAATACAATGACGAATCATATCGTACACCGCCAAAATTCTTCTGAATATTTGACTCTCATCGCTTCAGGAAAATTTTACGCCATGATCTGGCCGTATTATCTCCACACACTTCGAGGCAGGAGTCATTAACTAAGAAGAAGAAAAAAAAGAAGATATCTGCTTAATATTCAGTGTACATACCTCACGACCATCTTTATTTCCAAATCGCGGCAGCATAACGTTTGGCAACGTTGTGTGCTGGTCGATCAAGAGGAATATATCATGTGTAAAATACATTTAAATTCTAAAAATTTCTTGTTTGTAATCATCAATAATTTTGAAAAAAAAGCTATTTTCTAATATCTAGCTCTTTTGAATGGAGAAAATTATTAGAAAAGTGAATATTTTCTTATGTGATTGTCTTAACCTAATTGAAAGGATGGGCAAAATAAAGGCCTAATTACAAAATCTTGATATTAAAAATTAAAATAATACTTGCTACTTTTTTATTGTATTATACACAAATGGAGTATAACAAATGAATTATGTAATATCTTTAAGAAGTTACATGTTACAATATTTTTCTATTATGATTAATAATACATGAAAAAATTAATTGCCGGAAAAAGGCCTAAATAGAATTGTGCCTTTATTCAGCCCATTCCCTCAATTGTACAATAAATGATTATAAATATTATTATTTTATGTTTATTTTATTTTTTGTAAGTACAAAATGCCTGATAAGTGTTGCATTCCAGACTGTAAAAGCAATTACAAAACAGAAAAGGAAAATATAATTTCCGTTCTTTAGATTTCTAAAAGATGAAAAGTTACAACTTTGATTCAAAAATACTCCTCGAAAAGACTGGATACTAGGAAAACTAGCTGTGGTTTGTGAACATTTTTAACGGGCATTTATTTCAAAGGAAGAATATTATAAAGATGAGAAAATCTTTTCCTAGACAGAGATCTTGTTACATTATTAGATCTACAGTATCAAATTTAACCTAAGTAACCACTGCTCCTATTCAATTATATCATCATTTTATAAATAAGTTATATTTGACACTGTATAGAGTCAAATTTAAGTATCGATTTAATATAAAATAACAATATATTTAATAGGAGCAATGATAACTAATTATATTAAGTTAAATTTGATGCTATAGATTGAACAGAGTAGTCCTCAAGTAATTCAAATATTATTTCCAAATATTATTTGCCAAAATATTTAACTATATCATTGACAACAACTCGACAAGATTCTGAAACAAAAAAAAAACAAGCCTTAATTAAGTAACAAGAAGAAAAAAGAAGAATGGTTACAATGTGATATAATTTTAAATTATAAACTTTTTTTACAATTATTTAAGAACAGAGTTAATATAACAAATTGGAAATATGAAATTTGTAACCATAAAATAATATTAGATATGGTCACTTTCACTAATTTATCTAAAGTTTAAGGATGTATTGAAGTTAATAATGATTTAACAATTAAAGTATTTCAGAATGGTAGTTTTATAGATGATTTGAAATGGATTCTGAAAAACTAAACAGTAAAAAATTAAACAGATGATCACAAATAGAGAATATTTTGACAAGATACGGAAAATAACAGATACTGCGTGTTGTATGCTGCATTAATATTCATTTAGTATGACTTCAATCATTTTTCAGTAATAATGATAGTAAAAATGAAAATAATAATGAAAAAGTGAGGAAAATAAATTTTATTGTTGAGAGACCAATTGATTAAATTTAGGGGCCGATTCTTAGAGGTCTGTAACTTTTAACAACAGTCATTGATGTCGTTGCGCAGATATCATGTGGAAAGCTGTGCAATGACATCAACGATTATCGTTAAGAGTTACAAAATAGGCCCCTTAATTTGATTAACTTATTAATAGCAAGCCGATTATTATCTGATTGCAGCTAATGCAATGTTGCCATATCAAGTGCCTGGAAATAAAGATGACCATGACATACTCCGCTCGAAATTTTTTAAAGTCGATTTTCTCGACATTGACTGAAAAGCGCGTCTTACTGCTTGGTCAAAGTAAAGTTTGGGTGATAAACTTCACGTAATAAGTTTCGGATTTTTCTAAATCCGAACATCCGAGTCTCTCCTTGTCAGAGTGAATAATTTTAATTTATTCACCCAAATATCTCAAAATCTGTAAGTTGCAGAAGAAAACTTTTTAGACAAAAGTTGTACAGTCTGGAGGAGGATAAATAATGGTAAAATTAATGGTAAAATTAATTTTTGAAAGAAAATTTTTTAAAAAAGTTCATCCATTTATTAAAATGAAATATACGATTCCTATATTCTGCATTATTCTGGCGCATTTTAACATAAAATATAAAATATTCACAATTGAGAAATATTACTTTTTCCATTACTTTTTATAATAAACTTTTTATAATAATGATGTTCAATTTTTTTTGTAACTAAAGGTTAACAGCTAAAGGCACGCTAAGATTGTGCCAAGGTTGAAAAAGTCGACTTTTTTAACCTTAGCACAACTATATATTTAGTTATAAAAAAATTGCAACGTCATTATCAATTAATCATTTATTACAAAAAGTAACAGAAAAGTAACGGAAAAATAATCCTTCCCAACTCTGAAAATATCTCGTAAACTTTTTCAATTTTTGGTAACCTCTTTTTTGCATAGAATAATGAGAAGAATCAATTGGTATAAAAAAATAGTCGTTTTTAATAATTACTAATTATTATTTATTCAATTTAATGATTTATAATATAATTATGCATATGAAAAAAATCGTACCGTAAAATATAAATTTATTTTATAGATAAAAGATAACTTTAAAATGGCATAAATAAAATTTTAAAAAATTTACTTTAGCCACATAAAAATAGAAAATATGGCGAAAACGCCAATTTTGACACATAATTTTTTTCGAAAATCTGACGTATTAGGTCAATTCCGGAGCCGGATTCATTTTTAGCGAATAAAAATCCATTAAAAAACGTTTCGTTTGTTCAAGTCTCAAAAAAGTGTTGAATTATGTAATTTATTTGTCCCCTTTCAGATTGTACAATAAATCTTTCAAAATTATATAAAGATTATCGCTTTTTAAAATAGATGATTTTTTTTACATGTTTCTTCTAATAATTTTGCACTAATAATATAAAAGCACGCACGTACGCACGCACGTACGCACGCACGTACGCACGCACGCATATACTTATTGAAAAATATTTTATATTAAAAAACGTACTCTGTTTATGGGAGCACATACACAATTGATTACAGCTCTAAGTGCTGCTCTTTGTACATCAGCATCTGCAATAATTTCACATTCAGCTGCAGCTAGCAAAAGATTAATCGCCATTGTCATTGACATGTCTGGCATATCAACTCTTTCACATAACAGCAACATAACTTTTGGTACAACAGAACAAATTGCGACAACATCCAAACATGATCTAACCGTTTCTGCACTAGAAGTAGTATGTACCCTAAAAATATTAATTATTTATAAATTCTTAACAACTTGTATTTGTATGTAAAGTAATGATATAGCTCGTATTATAAATAATATTAATAAGGAGAAATAAAGTTAACATAAACATTAATAAGAAGAAATAAGGCCAATATACGAGCAAAAGTAATGAGAAATTGCTCTTAATAATATATCTTAACAAATATATCGTACGGAACGTTCCGACTTAACTAGATCCTCATCAACGGCAAAAGTCGAATTAATACAAAAATGCAGATAAAATCCGAATTTAATTTTGTCAGTAAACATGTAACATGTGAGATATCGCCGTTAAGAATTAATATATTATAACAATACTGTACATGAATATTACATATCGGTAATAAACCATAATTTTCTAGCGATGTCATAATTATAAAAATAGTCTATAAATTCTTAGTCTATAAGTTTACAGATATCTATTGATTTGTTATGCCCGTGCGCGAAAGAATTAAGTTCAGTAATGTAAACATATAGGAAAGATGTGTGTTATATTAATGTGCAACAGAAGGATGTTTTAGACTCAACGCATCATCTGCTAATTGGCAGATTTCTGAAGTCATTTTGAAACGAAAATTCTAATAAGTTCAAAATGTCAATGCTATAATAGTTTTTGAATTATAAACATTTAAAGTTAGTAAACTATATTGCTTAAAGTTCGCATGTTTCTGCAATATAACGCAAAATACTAACTATATAACAAGCGCAAACTTTAGGCGATACATAGATTCGCAATTTTAAATGTTTAAAATTCAAAAACCATTATTCGATATTTTAATATTAGAATTTTCGTCTCAAAATTACTTCAAAAATCTGTCATTAGCAGGTTGTATGTTGAATCTGAAACACCCTGTATATGTAATACGTATTTTGTTCTATCAAAGATTATGAAATTTTGAACTTTAATTTTAATAACAATCTGCGGTTTTTTTCTTTTTTTCACTTCAATAGTACATTTATATAATTATAAAAATAGAATAATTCTCAAGATAAGAAAGGCGATAAAAAATACAATAACTAATGGGCAATTGAGAGCAATAATCAACGCTGTTATTCGTGTGTAATAATTAAACAAATGTATTGTTCAAGACATTACATATAAACGAAAACAATCAGACGTTTTTTTCGGTTTCATTCGAGTCATCATCAGCAATGTTCTATGGTAGAATTTATTCAAAAATTAATCGTACCGAATAAGTCTAAAAGAATAGCTGAGGAATCTTTTCAATTCCATGTTTAAGAAACATCTTTGTCAATAAGTTTAGCTGAGTGAGCATTACAAAATAACGTAGTAAATATTAAAGAATGAGGAAACGATAATGTAAATCTATAGAAATGTAAACACCAGCTGCTAATTATGACAAATATTCGAAAAGTAAATTATTTTGAAAGAATAGATATGCAAAATTCGTACAGAGTAATGATTCGCACACGAATAAATTGTTGAAGTTATAACTCCGGTATAAACATAATATGAGTGAGAGGCATATCGGATAACAAACTGTCATTACAGTGTCAGTAAAAGTCATG
>Ga0157362_1001471_pt1 | contig 10073 bp, 8 predicted proteins | sample AttlaeALBM3_FD_111480 | JGI IMG/M metagenome (GOLD analysis project Ga0157362, IMG submission 111480) | Fungus gardens microbial communities from leaf cutter ant in Ribeirão Preto, State of São Paulo, Brazil - Atta laevigata ALBM3 | ecosystem: Host-associated > Fungi > Mycelium > Unclassified ... | reverse complement strand
TCTATGGGTTATGTTGACAGATGCCCAAGTTTATTGTATGACGTCTATGATCTATTTATTTCGACCACCACTTACCGCTAAAGCCATCTATAGGAAAACGGCGAAAGCAAAGTTGTACACCTAATATTATATGTTATCTTTAAAAAATAAGACAAAAATGATAGTTTTATTTTTAAAAGTGAAAAACCACAAGAACCACTAGTAAATAACAAAAGTTTCAATTAATGACCAATGCGTAAATAACCTATAATTTTTGCTTTTAAAAGAAAAAGAATATGTAGATTTTACTAAATACATAGAGATACATTATTTAGTTAAGTAAATGCTGTCAGATTAATTATTTATTTCTTATTAAATTTATTTTGTATAAATACTAACAATACATTTATTATTAAACAATCTTTAACAAAATATATATTTTATTAGACTAGAATAAAAGCATAAACATACATTTGGTATTATATTAATTATATAATTATGCAGAATAAGACCTTTTCCGAATTTCGACATTTTTCGGCAGCAATGCTGATATTAATCTTTGTTGTGACTCAAATAATAAGTCAGAGAGGTTGAAAAATAAAAACAATTTTCTTTAAAAACGTTACATATAGGTGCACGACTTCCACAGAAAACAATTCTCAACCCACCTCCCCCCTGCTTGGTAACGCACGATTTTCATCCGAAGCGATTCTTATCTTCCCCTCTTGCTTGAAGGCGCACGACTACTTCCACTTCTACGCGAAGTCGGTTGAGGAGGATGGAGTGGGAATCGCTTCGTATGAAAAGTCATGTGCTCCTATGCATCCCTATACGAGGAGATTAAATAATTTAAAAAATAGATTATATATTTTTCAACTTCCCGCGATTTATTATCACTATTTGATAACAAAAATTATATTATCAACATTGCAGCCGAAAAATGTCGAAATTCGGAAAAGATCCTACTCTGCATAATTACCATAAATTTGTTATTTTAATAATAATATAATCTTAATAAAAATATTTCTTTTTATTTCTATAAGAATATATATTGGTATACGTAACTTTTCCATTTTAACATTTATTTTTTACAAAAATATATATGTAGAAAATATTTATTCAATTAACTTAAAATTAATAAAACTTTTTTTTACTTAATATTATATATAGAAAACTGCACGAATAATAATAAAAAAAATTCTGTGGTATTATTTAATATAATAAAGTAATAAATTCAGTCTTTACGCTTTTTTAGATTTTTGATAGAAACTTTTATTTCCTTTGTTTTGTTTTTTCCTTCTACTTTTCCTTTCTCTTTTTCTTTTAATTTTCGTTTTACTAATTACTGCCTTTTTTTTTCTTCTTTCTTAGCCTATTATTGTTCGATAATTCTCTGTTTTAAAATTTCTATTTCCATTTTTTAATGTAATAATGGAAGTATTTTCTTGTTTCACTTTTCTTTTATCAATCTTTTTTGTAGGAAAATGTAAATGCTTTTTCCATAGTTCTTCATATTGACATTCGATGTTTATTTCCTTTATGATGAGATTAGGAATCTATTTCGTTTCTAGTTTCTGTAACATTTACAATAGATCATACATAAAAATTATTATACTCGTATAAAGAAATTAATTTGAAAGTTATAAAAATACCTTTCAAATCATCGAAGATGATTGTGTAGAAGAACTTTACACTCATATCAATAATACTCATATCAATAGTAAATGATGCTTTGGAAGAATCAACATTTTCTTTAATTTCCATTGTATCAAACAGTCTTTCTAACAGTCTTTCTAAATAATTGTATCTAAAATAAAATGTATAAAGATTATTACATAAATAAAAAGATAATAATATAAAATTAAAAATGAACAAAATCTCTCAAAGCTCAATTAATAAATTCAATAAATTCAATAAATTATATATAAGAGCAAATGAGACAAGCATGTTGTCGGTGCACAACAGAATATATTGTGCAAACTTATTATTACATAAATTTTCCAAACGTTGATTCTCTACGGAACCCTCTTCAGTGGATAAATGACTTACGATTATATAATGGTTCTTTCTTCGTTAATTATTATTGCGTCATTAGATTAACATAAAATAAAAATTGCCATGATTACTTCATAACGCATTCCGAATAGCGATTCATAATAAATTCGAATGAACATTCTTGTCCATTTATGATGATGATATAGGCAGAGAAATTAGATTTTGATGATTTTGACATGATTCTGACTGTGTTCAACAATCTGTCAATATCTAATTGTTCTTTTTTTCAGGCTGGCAATTCTCAAATTTCTATGCCCATACCATAAATGCACAAAAATATTCATTCGTAGTAATCACAATTTTTATTTTATATTAATCTAACAATGCGTTATTGATGAAAGAAGAAAAGACTGTTATACAGGGTGATTCAAAATAACCTTTTGTCCTTAAAAGAACATTCTTGGCTGTATTCTGAGACGACTTTTCCTTTGACAAAAATTTGTTTGAAGCTTGGTTTTTAAGTTATAAAGAGAAATAGTTGGCGTATCACAAGTCGAGTACGGAAGGCAAGCAAGAGCGCTTATCGATGCATGCGGGAGCCTACGCATCCGTTAGACTTAACAATAACGACAGTACACGTCTACAGTATACATTTGAATTCTCTCTCTCTCTCTCTCTCTCTCTCATTCTTACGCACTCTTTCATTCACTTAGTTATCTACACTTAGTTATCAAACTTAGTTATCTACATTAACTGACTAACTTGACTAACTCCCGATATCAACTATTAAAAATATTGTAAATAAACGCATAGTAATCTGGTAAATTACATTTCACAGAAATTTCAGAATAATGTTCGTCACGACGTCAATGATTGTGAAACCTCCTTTGCAGTGAGACGTCATCTCTTTACGCATATATATGCGTATATATAAACTGATCCTTCGCGAGATTTTGGATTATTTTCTCCACAATCAGTCGAGAATTCGGGAGCACGCGGGGAACTCATATTATTCTTGCTAAATTCTAGTAAGATACTTAGAATTTTATATCTCGTATATCTCGTTTTTAGGACATAAAGTTCACGCATCGTGTCTCCGATACTTATAATTTTCATACATTGCGCCGTTAATAGAGGAGATCGAAGCTGGTTGTCAGTTTATGATTAGTAATTAAAAAAAAAAAGTGAATGCAAGATTTTTAAATATTATAATGTACCTGTATTTTTTAGGTACCAAAAAAAATATATTACTTTGACATATACCATCGTACAAATAAATTATTCAATTTTAAGTAAAGTTGTGACATTTTATCCCATACTTGAGATTGAGTATCACACGTTTCAGAATTAATTGTCATATTTTATATGAATAAAATATGCAAAAAAATATTTTTTTAACATTAGTTTTATATTTGAACAAATAATAATAATTATTTTTACAAGTAATAATTATTTTAATTATAAAATAAACTTTATTTGAATAATTATTTTAATTATAAAATAAACTTTTATTTGAAAATTATAATTTTTTAAATTATAATTATAACTAAAATTAAAATTATAATTATAATTAAAAATTATTAATTATAATTGAAAATTATAAGTTTTCTAAGAAAGTAGCCATCACTTTCGGCCCGTTTTAGCCTTCTTCACGTTTGTCATGTGACGTCCATTTTGACTGAGTTCCTTGGTCTCTGTGTAGTAATGAATTCATATTTCATTAACGCTTACGACTCGACGTAAAAATTCCTGCGGATTGCGCTTAAACAGTTCCAAACACTGCTTCGAAATTGATAACCGCATTCGCTTATTGCCCACCGTGAATAATCGTGGCATCCATCGGGCCGACAGCTTTTTTATTCCCAAGATGTCACGCAAAATTTTGAATGCCATTCTGTATGTATACGCCTACAACCTCTATTACTTCATGCACTTTCGATCAGCGAGAATCATGTCATGGATTTTTTCAACGATTTCCTCAGTAAGCCTCAGTATCTGCCGGGCAGCCTGGACGCTCCTCATCAAAAACAGATGAATGATCACGTTTGAATTAGTTGAACCAATACAGTTGAATAGATCGTTCCTACAGATGGCATCCAAGTTCGTTTTTATTTCTTCACTTGTCTTTTCATCCGAAAATAAAAAGCGAATTATGGATCGATGTTGCTCTTTTTTCATTGTTAAACGGAAAATATTAAACACGTGAATTGCTATCAAATCAAGACTATTGCACTCACATATATGAAGCACTCTGAAATTTTGTATGGCGTCGTTTGATGATATTACACGATGATAATGCCAACTTACATCAGCAATATAGCGGCATACGTCGCCTGTCTTCAAACACTGATACTTATTGATTTGCGTACTATACTCTTTAATATAAAATGTACTGTTTAAAACAAGAACTGTAAAACTTTCAATAATCTATAATACTTAAGTTATGATTCACAATTTTGACACACATAATATAATGCTTAGAGATGCTCTGTGAGACTATCCTTTACTTACAGTACACTGAACCCATTTTTCATTAGCAAACTATTTAAGTAGGATTCTGTATAAACTAAACGAAAACATTTTTTCTCTTTCAATTTAATTTTTAATTTCATTTAACATGTGTTTCAATGTTAGTATTCTTTTTATAGTTTTAAATTTGTTTAGATTTTTTAGATTTTTTAATAGAATCTTTTTTTGTCTTGTTATCTGTTTTATTAAATAATTTCCTTTTTATGTTTAATTTTTTCTTTTTTTTCCATGTATTTTAGTTCAAGTTCATTGGTGTATCAGTAAGAATAGCTGTTTTTCGTTTTCTTGTTGAGAATTTTTCCGTGGATTGGCTTTAGGAAAAGGACGAATATCTTTAGGAATTATTTTACTTTAAATACGAAGCGCCATTATGATCTGAATGTTAAGATGTTATATATATTCATTTAAATGAATTAATTTTAGAAATTATAATTGTGTGCCGATATGGTTATTGGACTTTTAATGCAATCAAATCTTAAATATTAATAATCCTCTCAAATTTTCCAAATTTAATCTTAAAAAACTGTAATAAATTTATTGCGAAAAATATTTCTCTCCCTAGGCCGGGGGTTGAATCCGGATCTCTTGCATTCCGTGCGAGCGTCCTAAGTCTTTACACTATCGAGACCTTAGCAACATTCTTCGCAATAACCGATACTTAGAAAGTTACGCATTGTAGGCGAGCGTGTATAAATAATAAGATTTATATGGATATATATAATAGTTCAACATCTTACATTCAGACCATAGTGGCGCTTCATATTTAAAATAAATGTTTGTAACGTAAACAATTTTGTTTCCAATCTTATTATGTAATTAAAGATCTTATTATGTAATTATAGATTAGAACTATTAGTTAATATTAGATAATATTAGAAACTATTAGATAATATTAGAACTATTAGTTTAAGGAATAATTTGAAATAAAAATTCTCAAAAAGAAGCTGTGAGTAATTCATATGCATAAAGGACCACATTAGCAAAATGCTATTGTTTAAATTTGCATAACTTAAAATATATAGAGTCAAATAAAATATTAACAAACAACACATTTAAATATACTTATATTCATGTGATAATACGCTCAAGTTTAAGAAAAATGAGGAAGTAGGTGTAATTATAAATGCTAAAATGTACGGCAGAAACGTTTTAAAATACTTGAAAGTAAAAATACGTTATAATAAAATATAATAAATAGATATTTAAAAAGTGTTTTTTTTACATAATTTTTTTAGTGTTTTTTAAACATAATTTTTTCAAAGCTGTTTAAAACATATATAAAACATTAAAAACATATTTTAAACAAAAAAAATTAAATATTTTATTTTTTTCAAAACACGTTTTTTATCAATTCAGGCCTGTTCGCTCCCTAGCATTGCCCTAATTAGGGCTGGAAGCGACAAATCCGAATCCACCTCCCGGAGGATTCCGTGCTCTTTTGTCTAACGAACAAATTTTCAGCATATGCTGCGCGGAATCCAGGTCCACTGAGCAGTGGTAATACTACATCATCGACTCCTTCTCGATTCGACACAAGTATTCACTGAAGTAGCCGTGAACACCTGTATCAGCTACTGCCACATTAGCAGTGGCCTGTGCGATGTGCTGTATTGAAAGTATCGGGCTGGAAGTGGCGCCTCACAAAACTGAATGCATGTTTATATAAGACATGCCCATGGTGTGTTCACGGCATCCCCATAGTCGATCCTCCCAGTCAGAATCAACGTATTATCTATGTAACAGACTGCAGCTGGAGGAAGGAAAGAACAGTGCGAAGTGTGGAATCGTATCTTATATTTCAAAGCTAGGATCCCAACACGGATCCTTGCACGATTAATCGCTGTACTCCAGTGCCCTTTCCCGGAAGTAGTCTAATATGATGGAGGTCAGATAGGGGGGGCACCTAGTGATATTCCAGCGCCCTCGCCATTTGATCCTAGGAGAAGGTGTTGAATTACGATGTCGAACAACATCGCGAGCGCAACTATCCCCTCCTCCATTACGTGTTCCGTGAGGACCTTAACCTCGTACAGCGTCCATCGTCAACAGGCCCGCACGGAATCCGTATTGGCTGGGGCTTAAGGGGTTAGGTATTCGACGATCCGGCTCGCAATAATGCGCTCGAGCATCTTGCCAGCATCGTCGAGCAAGCAAATCAACCTGTAAGTCGATGGAGACTTCAAAGTCCAGTCTATCTTATTCAGGGGAACCAGGCTCGCCCTCTTCCAAGCTGAGGGAAATTTCTCCTATGCGAGACAGCTACTGAAGAGCTTTAGGGACTCCGCCATTTCCTCCAAGGTCTATGACTTGTTCCATCCGGTCCCGAGGTCGATCCCAAAGCCTACAAAGGCTTGAATGATTTCGTTCCTAGTGATCCCCAACTCGTTCTGCAAATTCGGCAGGCCCGCGTATGGAGGGATCTCCATCTCTCTCGTTGGCAAGAAAATTCCCATCACTATTTCTAATAATTGGGGATTAAATGGATTCAGTGATCGGGGGCGTTCAGAGCTCATTTTTTTCAGAACAATCCTGAACGGACATTCCCACTGGACCCTCGTCTAGGAATAAGACAGTTCGTTCCGAGATCGAGCTTTGGCCTTTCTGATTGCCAGCCTCACGGCAGTTTTCCGCACGGCTCGAAAAATCTCGTGAGCATTGACAATCACTTCATTCCCTCCGCTTGACCTGCGTAAAGTGGCGCTTGGCGAGGATATCGCCAACTGTTATAGATCAGCAATCTCTTGCGTCAATCCATCAATATGCATCGAAGAGGCTTGGGGCGGCTCCGGGGCATGACGACGTCACAAGCGTCCTTCATTCGCTCCCCGGAGCCATTCCGCCTCGCTGTCAACATTCTCTCCGAAGTCCAAAAGGGGGGGGAGGGGGACGAACCTTGAAGACGAGTCTTGAGCTCAAGCTGCCTAAGAGATCACCTAGGATGATCCCGTCTCTCATGTCCTTTTATGGCCTTCTGCACATTGGGCAGAGGAGGCACACTGAAGCACAAGCAGAAATTGGATTGGATTGCTCTACCCGCCAGTTTTTTATCATGGCGTAGCTCACATCAAATCGATAATGAATGAGTCACAACTGCCGCCAGATGTCGGAGCCGCCCCGATATTCAGCAGGCAGAGATTGTGTACTGCTCACCTCTCCATCAGAGCTCCTCTAGAGTTGATGGCGGAGGAACCCCACAGAGTGGAGTGCACATTAAAATCTCCTGCCACCACCACTAGAGAATCGCATTCTGATCATCTCCCTCATCTTTCCCAGAGTGAACTCCATGCCGATAAGAGACCGATCAGAGCGTAGAGGTAGTAGGATATATAGACAGTCCTCCAGGCTACTATCACGTAATGCTCTCCCCTTTCTACTAAAGATATCAGTGGAGAATCTCCAAACAACCACACCGTGAGTTTCCCCCCTCCTCCCCGACAATCAGTCGAGGTGACCCTCGGGCACGCTGTAGGGGTCCGCAATGCCCAAATCCGCGCCACATTCTGCCAGGCATTGGAGAAACATGTCTTGCTTGGCCAAGGCAAGATTGAGGTTTGCCTAGAGAATGCACGTGTGAATCACCTTAAACATTGGTCGGCTTACCTATTGGTGTGCATCCTCCGTGCAAATTTCTATAATGGAGAGCCCCGCATCCATGTGACCATTAGGAGCTGACCTTGCTCTTCTCTTGCGCGGCGCATTGAGCCCTATTTGGAATTCTACGTCTTTTATTTCGAATGTTGGCAGTTGACTACCGTACTGATGCAAGCAGCCGTGCTCCACCCCCGCTTCCGCACAGAGGTGCTGTGCAGTCATGCGCCCGGCCTCCCCGCATTGATAGCAACACCCGGCTCTATTCTCTAGATGTTACTGATGTAACGGCCTACTGACGCACCCAATGTCAAAGCATTTATAGGAGTATAAATAGCAACTAGGGCAACTTGCGCCATGATCCAGTCTTTATCCTTGTGAGATGACTCTCTTGGCTGCAATAGCTGAGTTTATCCATACAATGCTGATGCCCGCGGGGGAGACCCTGATCGAGTTCACCCTGACATCTGCAGGGCTGCATGCGTCAGCCTCCGCGATAACTGCGGCAAGTTCGAGACTCGATGGCCTCCAGAAATCGTTGACCCAGATTTCGATCATCTTAGTTGGAGTTATTTTAATCTTTTCCCTGCCGCCTTCCTCAGCCTGTCCGCCAGGGCTTCCGCTTTGGTGGCATCTTCCGGATCCCTGATTTCGAGAATCAGGGCATTCGTCATAGCGCGTCTCGCCCACAAGTCCGTTATGCCCAGGTCCGCAAGGACCTCTCTCTTTGCCTGAGCCATAACTTCTTCATTCTTATAATGATAGGAGATATTTGAATTAAACATGTTTTAAAAATATTATATAAAAGCATCATCTATTCCACTATTTAAAATAATAGTTAATAGATGATGCTTTTTGTGTAATAAATGATTGTATATAGACAACATCACAATACACAATATAATAAAAAAATACTTTAACATAAACTGTCGAATGCATTTGTGTTTGTAACGATCATCGACTTGTTTCCAAATTTCATAGTTTGTAAAATAAGACAGCTACCATTTTTTAAGAAGAGAATTTTTTTCTTTCTGATTTTAAAATATCCGAAATTTCATCCTTTTCGATCTAAGTATTTTGCTTTTCGTTTCTTAGACTGTCAATGATTTTTTTCTCTCCTTTTCTGTTTCTCATAAAATTGTAATTTCTGGATCTGTTGAAGTAATGTCTATGTCAGAAATGTAAGTCCTTTTTAATCTTTCTTTTTCTTGATTTAATTTGTTCTATTTTTTTTCTACATTTTCCTTATCTGATATATATAAATTATCACATTCTTTATAATTGTGATCATTTATTGGTAAATCAATATCAGTAAATCGAAATTAATTTTCTTTTTTATATTATTCAAACAGATTTCGTTCAAAATTTGAGGCTCATTTGGTTCACAATCAATTGAAATCCGTAATTGTTTTGAAAGATATAGAACTATCATCTTCAGGTTTAATGAAATTTAATCCTCCCTCAGTATTTTCTAGTAGACTCATATTTTTTTTTTAAATTTGAATTGCCTTGAATTCATGATGTTCAATTTTGAGACTATCACGAAATATACGACTTAATATTAGTTGACAAATCGATTTTTTTCTGTTATATATCGGCACCTGCTAAAAACGCATCCAATTAAATACAATATTTAATGTGTTCTTCAATAAATTTATATACTCTTAAAGGCTTATTCATGACTAAATTTTTTCATTTGTTGAATTCACCTTCAATTGAAGCACTCGATGCTTCATACGTCTACCACTTTGATCAAAAAGTTCCCGGAATTACCACCAGGTGATGCTCTGAGTCAGCTGATTTGAGTTCTGTTTTTTTGGTTAGGTTGCCACATCTATCATTGACATTCCCAACAAATTTTATCACCATAACTTGACATTTGTAAAAGTTATGCCGTCTTGAGTACATCTTCCTCTGCACGTATTTTCGATTTTTTACAATTTTAAAAATGGAGTTGAATTTGCAACAACGAGTTTGTATTA
>Ga0157362_1001470_pt1 | contig 10075 bp, 7 predicted proteins | sample AttlaeALBM3_FD_111480 | JGI IMG/M metagenome (GOLD analysis project Ga0157362, IMG submission 111480) | Fungus gardens microbial communities from leaf cutter ant in Ribeirão Preto, State of São Paulo, Brazil - Atta laevigata ALBM3 | ecosystem: Host-associated > Fungi > Mycelium > Unclassified ... | reverse complement strand
CAACCTGCTGCTTCATAGACGTGGGCTAAAAGCCGCCGAGAAAAAGTCACGATTGCGCCATTTGTCGAAATCACAAGTGTTTAAGTATCTTCATGTCCGTAACCACTCACATCATCCATTAAAAGATGTTTAAAATATTCCTATTAATATACACCTTGTTTCCACACAATTTACTCGTTTCGCCCACCTTCGATTAATTTATCGATTAGCTAATTGTATTTTGATCCAAACGGCACTCATTAGCGCTTCATGTTGCATCACGCGTTCATTCCTTACTACAGATGCATATGATAACAAGAGAGAAAGATAGCGTGACAAATCTATTCAGACAATATTATGTCTAGTATCGATTCTAAATAGACCTATACGTCTCATATTTGCATAAATATCTGTGCATGAGTATCAATAGTTAAAACATATACACACTACTAATCTTATTCTTATTGTATTATTACTTATCGTATTCAATCAGTGAAATCGTATCTAGCAATAATTCGAAAATTACGATTGACTTTGACTTCGCAATATATATTTATTTTACAGAATAAAAATTTCAGAATATAATAAGTTAGCATTAATCTTGTTCTTTTAACATATGTGTGTATATTTTTCTTACACAAACACGGAATAAATAAATGCTTATGCATGCATATTTGATATTTTTTATTGTACGTTTTATGATATATTTTATTGCACGACTTCAATGATCCAAGGACATTTTTTTTTCATATCTCATTTTTAAACAAAATGTAACGCGTTCCCAGGACGTTCTTGAGCCACTCTTTCTTATTGAAAATTAAGATTTGCTTACGCGTCGTCATGTAAATAATTCTTCTTCACGGCGAAATGTACGCGTGCGTACGTGTGCGTGAGTGGCGCGTTCTATTTATACGCAATCCGCGTGTTCGCCAGCAATAAAATCGTGGCGCAAATTCGGATGAGGTAAGGTCATCAGCGTGAGAGCGTGGGAGTACTTTCACCGCGATGTAAACGTTATTACGGCCAAAGCGAAAAACACGAAACATAATACATAATGCCGAAGGCATACTGGTCTCACTTCTAAGAGAAGCGCCCGTTAAAATTCCACACGTTGACAAATCGCGGTAACCCTTCTCCAGTACTCAGAGTAACGACAAAGCGCGCAATACTTGGTCTAACGGCGTTAATCACGATCGAACAGCTGGACCGGTACCAGTGTTATAGTGTTATCGCTTGCAGTCAGTACAATTTTTATGCAAGATCTCGTTTCTATATATATTTGCTCGTTAAATTCTCTGTCTCCACTTGGACTTTACGATCCGTATCTATTTGTTATATAATATTTATTTTATGATTGATATAAAATTCGCCATAAAATTGTTATGCTCGAAGGTTTGCAATTGAATTTTTGTTGTCAAAAAATTGCGAATATTATTCAAAGTAAATACTCCCGACGCACCCGCCCATGTAATCTATAAATATCTTTTCTCTTAAAGTGAAATAAAAATGTGAAACGTGACATTTAAATATGACTTTTATGCGACACCAAAATTTAATAATTGCTGGTTCATTATTAATATAACATGACCGTCAATTAGCATTAATAAGATTTTATGTATGACAGCAAATTGTAAAACACGTGAAAATGTCATATAAAATGACGTAAAGGTTCAATATAACAGCAAATATTTTAATAATTATGATAAACATTGGTAATAATTTCAATTACGCAATACTTTTGAGGACATGAATATTATTATGATATCTCCAAACATTCGGATGACTTTTTACATAAATTTTTAGACAACATTTCGCGGAAGATTCTTCTTGCTTATCTCAAGACAAGCCAATTCTCACTCTTTCGAGGAATGAAAATCGCTTCGATTTGAATCTTTGTTGTTCAAAGAAAATGCGTACGAGCATTCTCGTAACTTTTATGCTGATACCTATAAACTTCGACCCAATCACCGCTGTTATTATCGAGACTACTACGACCAATTGTAAATCTCTCGCACGACGGCTGGACGTTTCAAAAATGGTTCCTTCCGAGATTCGCGCGCACTGGGAGACTTGAAGGGAGACGTGTGTGCATGCTAATGCACGCACACACACAAACGTACGCATACCGCTCGTATACACTATTGTTGGTACTCTCGAGCAGAGCCGTCTCGCCATATGCGGCAAGGCCGCGCGTCCGCGTAGTACTGGATCTCATAACGGGCTCCGCATACTCTCTCGCTGTTATCGCAAAAAAAAAAAAAACCCGGAAAATATGACTGATTTTCGCATCACATTCTCTTTGATTATCCTCTGTACGCAAACATTTAAACGTTTTATTTTATGATGTTATTAATCATTATGCATTAATTATTTTTCAAAAGGCATAAATACATAATAAAGAAATATATAATAAAGACAAAATTTTCATCTGAAAACTATGATTCAATAACAATATTTCAATAAACCTATTCTGTTTACACTGAAAAAAATTTTGATCATTTTTGATCCAATGAATGATTATTAATCAATACTCGAATTAATGTCCGACTTAATGTCAGTTAATTCATTGATACAATAACTGGATTCATTTATATAACTATATATTCATTTTTGCAATAAATTCTAGTAATAGTTTTATAACCTAAATCATTATGAGAATTCATTAGACTAATTTTCATTAATTCAATGAATATTTTATTTTTGGTACAGTTTTGGTTCAGTGCAGTTTTCTGTTATAATAGTGCATCATAGTGGGATATCCTATAAATAGATTAAAAAAATAAAATGAACGCAAAAGGAGAGGAAATTAAAACAGCACACTTATTGTTCTTGTTAAGGCCTTTTATTAATCTTTTTATATAGTTTTTGGTCAATTTACAACTGTTCGTAGATAAAATAATGTAACATAGGCAACGTTGTATATAATAATAATAGCAATTAATCTTCATTATTCTCTTGATGATAATAATCGTAATAATAATACTAATAGTAATCGTCGTCATCATCATAGCGATAGCTGCAATAATAATATTAATATTATTGAGATAATCGTCGATATTGCTTAATCGTTAACGCACGGCCGTGAAATCGCTGGGGTTACAAAAGCTTAAGACTAAGGATTAACCGCGTCCGGCGCTTAAGATATTACGCGCTGTAACGAGAAAACGAGTAAAATATTTCTCTTATTACCAAATCGTTCTGGTATACTGTTATGATACTATGACTCTTAAGAAAAGCGAAACTCAGCCGAGCGCAATTTTCGCGAAAATGCAGGGATCATTTTGAATAATCGCCTCGGATCGATTGTGTCGTATCGAATTATCAATGCGCGAGTACTTGAGATTTCACTACGATGCTGCATCATACGATTCTTCATATATGAATAAATATTTTCCAGTATATATAAATATAGTATTTTTATTTGTTGTTTCACGTATTTATAGAGACAAATATAGTATTTTTATTTGTAATGTCTCATACACATTCGTTCTATCTCAAGATCGGAAAATATGGTAGATGACGGTAATATTGATTGAATTTGAATCTAAAAGAATTGGAGTTATAAGAGGAAAAGAGGATCAAGAAAAGTACGATTTTTTGGAGAATAAAATTAATTATCTTATATTTACGCACGCGCATGCAATATGAATCTCTTTAGTGCTCAGCTACTTCTAACTTTCGCTGAGAATGGTGTTCGGTAATTCAATATCTCGCATACTTAACCCTTCAATGACGGATATTCAATTCTCCGTAAAAAATTTTCATGAGATATGTATACGCTAACATCAACATACTTGCATTATTATTTAAGCGTCTTTTGATTTTCGTGATATAATTTCCAAAGAATTATGCCGCATACTACGCTAGCGTTTCACACTATAAAAAATAAAATGTTAATTTTTAAATTAAATTAATGGGAATAGCGCTACGAGCCAAGCAAAGTCTTGTGATGCTATATTATTAAAAAACAAACAGTTCATTAAAACATACGACATTTTGACCCCAATCGGGTCATTCTCAATGTTAAAACGATAATGCAATTTAAAATTTAAACAGAATTAACTAATCATTCTAATAATAATAAATTATAAAAACATATCACGTAATTATAAGAACAAAAATTATAAGAACAAAAATATTTAATTAAATTCATTAATACATTTTTGTTCTTATAATTACATGATATCTTTATAATTTATTGTTATTACAATGATTAATCAATTCTGTTTGAATTTTAAATTGCATTATTTTAACATTGAGAATGATCCGATTGGGGCCGAAACATATGTTTTAAAAAACTGTTTGTTTTTTGTAATAATATAGCATCAAGATCTTGTTTGACTTTTAGTCCTACTCCCATTATTTTAATTTTATAAATTATTTGAGTCTTTTTCTTATATTATTGTTAATTTTCACTTAAAAACGTATAGTGGACTTTTTGAGACAAAAATTCACTAATGTCTTCAAGTGAAAATTAACATTTTATTTTTTACAGTGCACGTATCGAAAAATCCAAATATAAAAATACATATTTTTTTTCATAAACTAACGAGATGCAACAAATAACCCGTGTTAATCGCGACGATGATTGACGAAGGGTTAAGTCAGCTTAACTTAGCAGAACATATTGTACACTTAGAAAACGGAGATATGCTTCTAACAACGCATTCATATTTACAGAAGATAAAACGCCTTGTCCGCGCAGCACCGAACCTCAATCGCAGGTAAGCCCGCGGTGTTTCCTCGATCATCCGTTATATGCAAGTGTGCACATTCATTAGACATTATGAGCCCTTTCGAAGCGAACTAAGTGATACACACAATGGCCGTCTACAGACTAGAGATCAATTTAATTATTATAAGCCGAGTAAAAGATTTGTCGCCGAAAATTGTTTATAGAGATATTTACAGGCAATGTTAGTCTGCGCGTGTAGAAAACACGACATATCGTTTATACGCAAAAGACGTATACAGGAAATCACTTGAATTCCGAATAAGGCAAGACAACTTGAAGCTAATATCCCTACTATATCGGGATATTTGCCTCGATTCTCGTGTATTTCCTACATAGTGTCGACTGTAAAACGTACATTTAGCAGACGATTAAAGAAGATCCGGCTTTCTTGAAAGATCCGACGACGAAAAACAAACGGAGGAAAAATCGGCATCATTGTTCAAGTATTGGAAACGCTCCTACTCGCGACTGGCATATATGACTGTCTACTACACACGTGATACTAAAAAATATCCCCTTTTCACTACTATTCGACAAAATAAACCTTTCTTTCTCCGCCTTAATCCGTTACTAATTGTAAGACACTTGGTAAAAAACTTGGCGCTACGCTTGCGTTTGGTATAAAAAACAGTTAAACACTGGAATGGCATTTGTCCGACGACATATGTTTCTATCTACATAATGCAGTCTGCTCCAGATTGGGCGGACGGGGAAGGATGGAAGGGAAGGGGGGGAGAGAGGTTCATTTGATTTTTCATTCAAAGCATCTCTTAATCGATCTTCAACGTCTAATCAATTCCTTTTCTATCTCTCTCTCTCTCTCTCTCTCTCTCTTTGTTCTCTTTTCCATTCTTTTCTTCTTCTTCAGCGAAGTTGTTAACGTTTAATAAATCATCTTTGATAAATATATCCAATAAACTATATAATTCTTTAAATAAAAATGATTAGGCATTATCGAAACAATAAAACAATTAAGGATGCGATTGCTATGGTCTTTTAGCGATCATTCAAATTTTCCAATCATGATTCTGGAAATCGATCGTACTTATTCTTACAATTTTTGACTTGTTACATAAAGGATTGTATTAAGATTTCAAAAAAAATCATAAAAATTTTTGAAGCATATTCTCAACAATAAATTGCTTAACAATACAGTAAATTATTACCGTTTTCAAAAAATTTTATGTGATAATTCAAGGATTATTGTTTTGAGATCAGTAATCAATGTGAATGCAATTAAATGATTGGAGTGAATAAATTAGGAAGTCATTAACACAAGACTCGCCATAGCTAATTGCTTACTTTTGATTCCGCATTAATTAACTGAAACTACGGAACGAATTTAATATTCATTCAATTCTTTGTTTCTATCTTTTTCTTTTTCATTTCATTGTCTACTGTAAACGTCGCTTTATTCTTCAGCACCATCTGAGCACCACCCTGATACGTGACTACTAAGAACTACTAACTGATTGACCCCGTACCGTTAAGGCCCGTTAAGTTACTCTCCAGTCGGACGTCTTCGATCTATGATGATAGTCATTGAAGGTGTAGGCAAAGCAAAAATAGAAAGCAATGTTCTAAACATCGAACTATTTGATTAGAACGTCGGTAACTCGAGCGTAAAAAAACACAAATATTTAAACCTCAGAAAGGAATTTAATGTTATTACAATTTTTTAACGTTTAAATATTGAAACTTGTGAAAGTTTAAATATTTAGGAATTTGTTGGAAACGTTTTGTCTCAAAACGTCGATTTTAATAAATTTAAATTTCAAGTTCTTGAATCAGAACTTTACAAAGTTTTACTTGTTAAATTTACAAAAGTAGTTAGAAAATAATTTTATAGATATAATTCAATTATAGATATAATTCAATTTTTGTAACCTGTACAAAGAATCATTTTAACTTTTCCGAAAGATGATAGTGCATCTTAAAATATTTTTTCTCAATCTTAAAAGCAAAAATTAAAAAACTATTAATCAAAAGTATTAATCGTACAATTTAATTCGTTTTAATATTCTTAATTACTGAGACCTTAACTAAAAAAACATTTTTATAATATGCTGTAAAAATAAATAATTTATTTTAAAAAATGATCGGCATACAATAAAAGTCCTCATCGTATACATTCTCGATTATACTCATCGCTTTTGCAAATCTATATCTTCTTTGAATTCCTCAAATACTTTTTTATTCAACTATAAAATATATTCCTATCCTTCTTGTGATCAAGACATCCGACTTTATCTATCAAATCGAATTAAGAATCAAGCACGACAAGAAGCGCAATTACTTACGCGCGCGCGCCTGCCCTCATTGACGTCAGCACCTACTTGATCAGTCTAACTTAGCCTAACACGCGAAGGCTACTTGGTATATCTCGATCCTCGTGGCTAAAGAGAAGAACCACCCTCAAACGCTGTCCGATGCCACGGACATCGGTCTTTTGTAGGAGAGGGCACGAGGTACCGGTATCCTCGAACATCCTTCTTGGGGTTTCGGGTCCTTTCTGGGAGAAACTGATACCTGAATGTCCTGTGGCACTGTCATCGTTCCGTTACCATCCACCCACACTTTGGCAAAGTCCATATCCACGACATCGTCGGTGGTGCTAGTCTGGTAATCTCTCAAGAGGCCTTGTAGTTTTTGCACCATTTGTCGCTCGTCCTTCAAGTCGCCCAGTTTCTGCAGGATCTGATCGAGCAACGGATTCGTCACTTTAGTGGGTGATGATTGGAGGGAAGCAGTGCCCATAGTAGAAGTCCTGATCCTCCTGCCATTTCTATCATATTGGATACCTAAATTCGGACTTGGCCGGGATTGCAGACTCTGTCTACCCGGACTCTTTCGTGAGAAATTCGGCGTCGTGACACACGTGGCTGGTGTAGATCTCGGATCTAAGAAGGTGTCCGACTGAATACTGGCTCTTCGTCTGGTCTGTCGACCATTCCATGTGGCACTACTACCGACTGGCGCTTTGGAGGACTTGGGTGCAGTTACTGGCGACACCTTACTGAGACTTCCGGTCGGCGTTGACTTTCGTAGTGTTCCGTAGCTTCCGTTGACTTTGTTGCGAATCGAACCTCCTCGGTTCAGTGGGCTACCTTCTGGACTGGAATTACTGTCTTTAGGGGTTTTGCTACCGGATGATGCTTTAGATAAGTTACTGTTCTCTCGCGCAATGGAACCGGCACGAGGAGTTCTGTCGCCTGTCGATGAGGATGCCACGCTTCTGGACGGGGACGAAACTCGTAAAGGACTCATCAGCCTATCTTTTCGAACTACCTTACGCAGCCCTGTCTCGATACTATCAGTTTCCACACCAGATTTTTCCTCAGGTTCCGCTTTTGGAGGTTGCTCTGAAACAGGAAAAGAAAAGACGCGTGTTTACGCTGGAAATTCGGAGCTTACTCGCTTAGTTCACAATTGATTAACTGTTTTATTATTTCGATATTGATTGCTAGGAACTCAAATAAAAACTTCGAATAGATCAAAAATTAAAATGAGGAAAATGTTAGATAATTATTTTTCATATTAGAAAATAGAAAAAATATAGAATTTAATATATAAATTTATGTTATGCAATCATTGTATAACTAACAATTTTAGCAAATGCTCAAATAAATGTAGATGTAAAATAGAATTTTTAGAATCAATTTTTAAATAATATTTTCTAATAAGGTAACGTTAATATGTATTTTTGTTATTTTTTCGTCATGCGCAATTTTCATAGTATTATTATCTTCAAAACATTATTATTATTCATGAATTTATTACTAATTGTACTAACATCTACTACAATTAATGAGCTCGCCGAAGTTAAACATCTCTGAAAAAAATCTCTCTATTCCTGTTATTTAAAAACTAGAAACTAGAAATTATATAAGCAAATGTTACACAATTTTGTAATTAGCATTCGAGTCTTGTCGTTTCCGTGTAGCAGTTTATTAGTGTCATTATAGCGACATTTTCGATGCAAACCTGTGCATAACAATTGATATTCAGGAGCGAACTGAATATTTTTCATTATCGTAAGGTGTTAACTTTCACGAACACGTATAGCTAGATAAAAATAAAAAAATATTAACGATCAATTGATCGATCTCTCTTTTTAACACAATTAGGCAAGGTAAAGGAACACAGGCCCTGACACAATTGAGTGTCGGTCCTCTCGATTTGCGTCGGCAAGAATTCATGCATCTGCGATGAAAACAAGTATAAAATCCAAGGCAAAATAAAATCTTTCATTAAAATTTCTAGGAATGATTACCATAAATTTTCTACTTCTGCTTTATATAACATGAGTTTGAATTCATAATTTTTATGTAACTCGTTATGCAAAATTTTATAATATATAGACGTTACAGTTATGTTTCATTGATTTCATATAATTTAATATTATGTTATATAATAATTATTGATCATATATTTACATGTTTATTATTATTAAACTCATCAATATTGTCAGGATGTCTGAGATTGTATACATAAGATTATTATTATCAAGTTGAATATTTTTTATATTTTTATCTATCGCTGAAGAAATAATGATAAAAGAAACTACATTATATTTTCACAAAATTTGCACAATTTAGAATTATAAGAAATGCATATTTTTCACACAAGAAATTAAATTTATTAATTAAAACTTATTATATTTCTTGATATATTAGGTGTAGGAAAAAGTTCGTGGCATTAAAAAAACGCCACGAACTTTTTCCCACACCTAATATTTATATAATTAAAATAGACTTTCGTGTTTCTCTCATGAGGTGATGTCATCATGCTGCATTTCGTCCTACATTTCATTTTCGCACATTTTGTACTCACCCACGTTTAAACTATAGAGAAAGTCCATTCTTCGCGGAAGAAGAGAAATTAAATTTTTTCATGTATCGTCATATGAGAATGGCAAAATAGCATCAATTTTGTTAGAACAAATATACAAATAGGATAATTATAGAACCTTCTTCATTGATTCTGAAAGAAATTTCCCGAAATACAGTTCGCCGATCACGTTAAATTTAATCCGTGTTAAAAGAGTCATTTAGATTCTCGATAACGCATTGCATTTTTTAATCTGGTTAGCAAACCGATGCTAATGCAAAAACATTCACATAAATATTAACACATCCAGTTGGAGCTACAGCAGATATACCATATATCCGCGCGAACGCAAATATAACTTGTAATTAAAATTCAAGAATCGAAAATCTATTTCGAGATCTCGTCCTAGTAACACGCTGGTGGTCAAACCGGATTCAACATTCATCGATCTAACGAGTCCTTGGAACTTGTTATTAAAATTACGCAAATTAATTACGAATTGAATTTGTTTTGAAGAAACCAAGAACCAGT
>Ga0157362_1001469_pt1 | contig 10076 bp, 10 predicted proteins | sample AttlaeALBM3_FD_111480 | JGI IMG/M metagenome (GOLD analysis project Ga0157362, IMG submission 111480) | Fungus gardens microbial communities from leaf cutter ant in Ribeirão Preto, State of São Paulo, Brazil - Atta laevigata ALBM3 | ecosystem: Host-associated > Fungi > Mycelium > Unclassified ... | reverse complement strand
CACTGTGAAGAGGGAGTGGCAACGAGCTACGTAGCCATTCGATCATTTCCGAGGGGCGCAATGCTTTGACGGATGACTGTTTTTTGCACCACTGTTGCCGCAACTCAACACTCAGGAGTTTTTTGGTGTCCAGAATTTTTCGTCGCAAGACAGCATTTTTTTCAACCGCAGCTCTGGCTGCCCTGTCTCTCGGCGTAGCCCAGGCACGACCTTCTGTAACGTCGCAGCCATGGGGCACAACACCCGACGGTAAAGCCGTCAAGATTGTCACGCTTAAGAATGATCATGGTCTTGTAACGCGCGTCATTACCTATGGCGGTATCATCCAGTCCGTTGAGACGCCCGACCGTAACGGCCATCTGCAGGATGTGGTGCTCGGCTTCGGCAAGCTCGATGGCTACACTGTGGACAGCGCCCAGGGCGGCCTGTTCTTCGGGGCAATCATCGGCCGTTATGCCAACCGTCTGGCTGCGGGGAATTTCCCTGTCGATGGCAAAACCTACCACACGGACGTAACTGCCCCCCCGAACGCCCTGCATGGCGGCAAGCGCGGTTTCGACAAGAACGTATGGACGCTTGAAAAGACCGGCACGAACAGCGGCGGAGCATTCGTTACGCTGAAGCTCGTCAGCCCGAATGGTGATCAGGGTTTCCCCGGAACGCTGACGACGCATGTCACATATACGCTTGGCAATGATGATGCTCTGTCTCTGCATTATGTTGCCACGACAGATGCGCCGACGGTTCTGAACCTGACGAATCACAGCTACTGGAACCTGAACGGCGAGGGCTCCGGCTCGATCGAGCCGGAAATTCTGCAGCTGAACGCAGACAGCTTCACGCCTACGGATGCGACATCCATCCCGACAGGTCAGATTGCTCCTGTCGCAGGAACACCGCTTGATTTCAGCAAGGCCACTGCCATTGGTGACCGTCTGCGCAGCAATGACGCACAGATGATGTATGCGCGTGGTTATGACATGAACTGGGTTGTGAATGGCCCTTACGGTCAGGCACCGCGCTTTGCTGGTAAGGTTTATGATCCGCGCTCGGGTCGGAGCATGGAAATTCTGACCAACCAGCCGGGTCTTCAGGTTTACACCTCGAATTCGCTCAATGGCGCGTATGCTGGCATTTCCGGTCATGCCTATCGCCAGACGGATGCGATTGCCTTTGAGGCCGAGCATTATCCTGACAGCCCAAACCATCCTTCTTTCCCGACGACTGAGCTGAAGCCGGGTCAGACTTTCGACTACACCACCACATTCCGCTTCTCGAACAAGTAACTTCCGATCGCGGAAAGGAGTGTGAACTCCGGTCTGTTGTCTGGAAACGCCCCGATGGCTTTGGCTTTCGGGGCGTTTTCCATATTAGGGGTGCTCAGGACACGATATCGGGCAATTCTGGCAAGGAAGTTTGTTGTCTGCCCGCAGCGTGTGCGGCATGAGGGGGCACGATCAGAAACCCCATCATTGTTTGTCAGCAGGTTTTTACATGTCAGAGCACACGCCCATCGGCCTCGAAAATGATACCAGAGCCATCCGGGCTTTGACGCATTCGGGAAATTTCCACGTCGATGAGACGCTGGGATACGTCATTTTGCATTACGCGCTTGCTCCGCAGGGGGACCTCAGGACGCGCATTCTGGAAGGGACCTGCGGAGACAGGCTCGATTTCGTGCGGACGCGGTCTCCGGAAGTGATCAAGGGTGCGGATATCGTTTTCGATGTTGGGGGCTCATACGATCCTCCATCAGGCCGTTATGACCATCACATGAAGGACAAACCCCTGCGTGAGGATGGAACGCCCTACAGTGCGGCCGGTCTGCTGTGGAAAGATTACGGCGTTGCGGCAATCCGCAACATCCTGACCTCACCTGTTGAGGAAGGGGTTCCTGAAGCGATTTGGAAGTCGCTCGACAAATCGCTGATCCTGCCGATCGATCAGGATGACAACGGCGTGGTGAAGATGGGGAAACTGTCTCTGGCAGATATTGTGTCTGCTTGTAGCCCTCCATGGGACACGGCTGAACTGCATGGTGTTCAGGAAGCGAAGGGCAGAGAGGCTCTCGGCTTTGCGAATGCCGCTACAGCCGTTGCCGCGCATCTTGTGAACATGGTTGATCGTGTTCGTGCCAGCCTCAAGGCCACAAGCCGCGTTCTGGCGTCCTACAAAGCGGCAGAAGACAAGCGCATCCTGCTGATGGAGACGGGAATGCCGACCGAAAAGGTCATTTTCGAGCGTGATCTTCCGGTAGTTTATGTTGTGTCGCCAGCCGGTCCGGAGCAGTGGAACGTCAAGGCTGTTCCGCCGGTACGCGGTGATTTCGGGCAGCGTGTTTCGTTACCTGAGGCCTGGGGCGGACTGGAGAAAGCTGCGCTGGCTGAAGTCTCTGGCGTGCCAGACGCTGTATTCGCCCATCCGGCGCGTTTCATCTGCGGTGCGGCGAGCAGGGAAGGGGCGCTGAAAATGGCGCGTCTGGCTCTGGAATCGATGCATCCCTGAAGACTGCCTGAAGCCTTCACCACAGGCGGGAGAAACATTGCTTCCGCCTGTTAGAGGGGCTTGATCATTCTGATGTGCTTGATGGTTCCCTTGAAGAAAATATCCCCTACGGGCGTCATGCCATGTTTGTCATAGAAACGGGTGGCGGTGACGCGTGCATCCAGCGTCATCAGAGTGAAACCCTGCTCACGGCACCGCTCGAAGGTTGATTGGATGATCAGAGATCCAAGGCCGTGCCCCTGAAACTCAGGAAGAACGGCAAATTTCCGAAGCTGCACCGTGTCTGCATCGAGTCTGAACAGGGAAACACATGCGATCAGATCGCTATTGAGGTAGCCACCCAGATGGCAGGCGGTCTCATCGTGAGGAACGCGGCATTCGTCCTGTGTCAGTGTCGGGCCAAGCACGCGCTGGCGAATGGGGAGGCAGTCTTCCAGTCGGATATCCGTGATGGAATAATCCGGTGCTTTTTTCTTGCCCATCTCTCCCCTCTTTTCAGTTTACGGCCGCAAAACCACTTTTCGTGATCGCAGCCTCTCAGATATTTTTTGAGCGTCGCGCGAGAAAGCGCCGCTGTCCCTGCGTGCCAACCATCTGCAGGATTGGCAGGGTCAGTCGCAGGAGCCAGGGCATCATCAGGCATGCATGTGAGAATGCGCCGTCGATCCTCGGGCGGAAGAATTCTCCCCCACGCCCGGTGCAGGTTCGCACAATGAGTTTGGCAAGGTCATGGGCGGGAATAGGTGTGCTGACGAAGTTCAGAGCCGAGCCACCATCTTCCATTTCCTTCATCAGCATTGGGGTGTCGACGGCGCCCGGGAATATTGATGAGACGCGGACCCCGCGCGATTGCAGGTCGAGGCTGACGGAACGGGCAAATCCGCGCAGGCCGAATTTTGTGGCCGTATAAACGCTGTTTCCCCGCAGTGGGAGAATTCCTGCCATCGAGTTTACGAAAACGATGTGGCTGCCCTTGTGCATCAGGGGAACCAATTTGGATGTAAGCAGCATCGGAGCCGTAAGATTGATCATCATCTGGGTTTCCAGATGCTCTTTCCGGATGCTTCCAGCCGCCTCGGGATGAATGCTGCCTGCGCAATGGATCAGCGCCTGAATGGGGCACCCCTGTTCCACCAGTGTGTCTGCCGCCTGCTGGAGAGCATCGGGAAGCATCAGATCACAGGATAGCGGCACGAGGAGGTCGCCGTGTCCGGGGAGTTCGGTGTGAAGCTCTTCGGGACGTCTGGTCAGGGCATGGACCTGATATCCATCGGCAATCAGCAGCCCCACAATTTCTTTGCCAATGCCCCCTGTAGCGCCGGTAACAACGGCAACGGGACGCATGCAGGGCGTTCCCTTCTGAGAAGACGCTCTCATGAAAGGTCGGCGGTGGAAGGGAGGAGGCCGTGCAAAACAAACATGAAGGTCAATCTCAGGAAGAGTTTATTGACCGATTGTGTCGCTATGTGTTCGTCGAGGCAAGTTCTTCCCCCTGATCTCCTTATAAAATCGAAGCTATTCTTCGATGGTGGTAACGGTGACGCCCAGACTTATCCCCAGATCAGGGGACAGGTCTGGGCACCATCATGTGCACCGTTATGGGAGAAAGGTGGATGAATATGCACGACTCGTTGAGTCCGAAGCCTTTTACCTGTGGGGCGTGGAGTGTGGTTTCAGGTGGCAGCCTGCGGGATGCGGGGGCTACCCACGAGGCGGGCTGGATTACCTACGACTGTGACGTTGGGGGGAACATCTTCCAGCACGACTGATGCTGCGCCGATGCGTGCACCGGCACCGATTTCCAGTCGTCCAAGGATCTTGGCGCCCGACCCGATCATCACGCCCCGGCGCACGATTGGATGGCGGTCTCCGGTCAGCTTGCCTGTTCCGCCGAGGGTAACGTCCTGGAAAAGGGAGACGTCATCTTCCACGATGGCTGTTTCACCAATGACGATGCCGGTTCCATGGTCGATCGTCAGGCGACGTCCCAGCCGGGCTGCCGGATGGATGTCTATTGCGAACAGCTCATTCATCCGGCTTTGCAGATGATAGGCGAGCGGGCGACGTCCCTGATGCCAGAGGTGAAACGCGATACGGTGCGCCTGCACGGCGTGCCATCCCTTGAAGAACAGGAACGGTGTCACGAGGTCCTGACATGCCGGATCACGGTCATATGTTGCAAGAATATCTTCGGCTGCGGCTTCTGCAATTCCCGGATTTTCGCTCATGCACGATGCAACCAGCCGTGTCAGGGCTGCGGCAGGAATGGACCTGTCTGCAAGTTTTGTACCGAGAAGGGACGAAAGCGCTGACTGGAAATCAGGATGATCGCCGATATTGGTTGCGAAAACATCCTGGATCAGCGGGTCGTGGCAGGCACAGGCCTGCGACTGCATTTCCGTCCAGAGTGCTTTCAGGTCTGGCGTTGTGTTCATACACCCATGGCTCGTCTGACGAAGGCTTTCCTGAGCGGAGAAATGCGGTTCACGCCTGCAATTCCGAAATCGCGAAGGCGCCGCAGGACTGGATTATCGTTCCCGAACAGACGCTCAAGCGCATCCGTCGCAACGAGCATAGCCATGTTGCCAGGCCGAGTGCGACGCTGGTAGCGCAGGAGCAGTTCGCGTGAGCCAGGGTCGGCGTCGAGCTTATGAGATTCGATCAAAAGGTCGGCGAGTGAAATGACATCACGAAAGCCGATATTCAGCCCTTGGCCAGCAATGGGATGAATGCCGTGCGCAGCATCTCCGACGAGAGCAAGGCGTCTGGAAATGTAGGTTTGGGCATACTGGGCCGAGAGAGGATAGATCCATCGACGCCCGACCGGCGTGATCGATCCGAGGTCTTCGTCGCCGAGGCGCGCTGCGATTTCACGCGCGAAAACATCATGTGGCAGGTCATGGAAACGTTGCGCGCGGCTTTCGCCTTCTGCCCATACGATGGCAGAGCGGTGCGGGTGCTCGGCCGATGGTGGCATGGGCAGGCGTGCGAACGGACCTTCTGGCAGAAACTGCTCCAACGCCACACCATCATGTGGTTTCTCGTGAGCGATCGTCGCGACGATACCGTACTGGTGATACGGAATTTTCGTCAGGCCAATGCGTGCCTGTTCCCGCAAAGGAGAACGACGGCCTTCCGCTGCTACTGCGAGTTTTGCAGTTACGGTTGGGCCGGAGGCAAGTCTGATCGATACATGATCATCGTGGAATGTGAAGGTGCCTGTATCGGGCGCACGGACGTCCAGCGTCGGGTATTGTGCGAGAGTACGGTTGATCGCGAGGCGCAGATCACGGGCTTCCACCATCCAGCCGAAGCTTTGGCCGTCTGGTGCGTCATCGCGGCCAAAGTGCAGAAACAGCGGGGAGGGAGCCTCGTGCGGGCGGCCGTCGGCCACGCGGATTTCGTGGATTGGCTGTGCGATATCGGGCAGGTTGTCCCAGATGCCTGCGGCCTGCAGCATGACCCGTGAACCCTCGGCGATTGCATAGGCGCGGCCATCTAGAGAGGGGTCTTCCATTCCGGGCAGGGCCGCACGGTCCAGCACCAGAACGCGCATGCCTTCTGCCGCCAGACGACAGGCCAGTGTCGCCCCAACGGGGCCAGCGCCGTTGATGCACAGATCATAGCGTTCGTTCGTCATCGTGCTCATCTCCCTGCCACTCTCCTACTCCCCGGGCCCGCGTAACGAAAGGGCTGGCATTCAGGTGATGCAACCTCTTGCCTAGATCATTGGGAAACTGGCACGATCTCCGCTATATTTCCCGGACGCCGCCCAGATCGTATGAGGACATCCCCGCTGTGAAGCTTGTTACCGCCATCATTAAACCCTTCAAACTCGATGACGTCCGTGAAGCACTGACGCCACTCGGGGTTCAGGGGCTCACGGTTACCGAAGTTAAAGGTTTTGGTCGCCAGAAAGGCCAGACCGAAATTTACCGGGGTGCCGAGTATCACGTGAGCTTTCTGCCCAAGCTCAAGATCGAGATCGTTGTGGCGGATGCGGTTGTGGAAGATGTCGTGGAGGCTGTGATGGCCGCAGCCCGTACAGGCAAAATCGGCGACGGCAAAATTATGGTGTCCGAGGTGGAACAGCTCATCCGTATCCGTACGGGCGAGACCGGAGAGGGAGCGCTCTGATGCAGTTTTCACGACGTTCCGGCTGTGGAATTCTGGGCAGCGGATTGTTGCTTCTGCCGGGTCTGGCTCTTGCTGCGCCGGACAGCGCACCTCTTGCAGGAAACGTCGCACCGCCAGTTGCTGCAGTTCCTGCGATTGATACGGGCGATACAGCATGGATGCTCATCAGCACTGCGCTTGTGCTGATGATGACCATTCCCGGTCTGGCGCTTTTCTATGGCGGTATGGTCCGCAAGAAGAATGTTCTGGCGACGCTGATCCAGTCTTTCGCGATCTGCTGCATCGCGAGCCTCGTCTGGATGGTGTTGGGCTATAGTCTGGCATTCTCCACTGGCACTGCGTGGATCGGTGATCTCTCGCACGCGCTGCTGCGTGGTGTGGCCGATCGCTTCACGAATGGTGTCGATGGGGCGTTTACGCTGGGGGCTGGGTCTGCAAACCCCGTGCCGATGACGATCCCGGAAAGCGTCTATCTTCTGTTCCAGATGACGTTTGCGATCATCACACCTGCGCTCATCACCGGTGCATTTGCCGAGCGTATGAAGTTTTCTGCGCTTTGCGTGTTCACGGTTCTCTGGTCGCTTCTGGTGTATGCGCCTGTTGCACACTGGGTCTGGAGTCCGATTGGCTGGGTGGCTGGTCTGGGTGCAGTCGATTTTGCGGGTGGGACGGTTGTTCACATCAATTCCGGTGTGGCCGGGCTGGTTTGTGCCATCATTCTCGGCAAACGCCGTGGCCTGCGCCATGAAGACATGTCTCCGTTCAACCTGACCTACGCCATCATCGGCGCTTCTCTGCTCTGGGTTGGCTGGTTCGGTTTCAATGCAGGTTCGGCGCTGGGTGCCAATGGTCGTGCTGGCATGGCGATGCTCACGACACAGGTTGCTGCTGCGGCTGGTGGCGTTGCGTGGATGCTTGTTGAATGGGTCCGCACAGGAAAGCCTACGGCACTGGGTATCATTTCTGGTGCGATTGCGGGCCTTGTCGCCATCACGCCTGCCGCTGGTTTTGTGCTTCCGGGCGGTGCCGTTCTGATTGGTCTGATTGCGGGTGCGGTCTGTTTCTGGAGCTCAACCATGCTCAAGCATCGTCTTGGATATGATGACAGCCTGGATGCTTTTGGCGTCCACGGAACAGGCGGCATCGTTGGTGCTCTTCTTACGGGGGTGCTGGCATACGGCCCTCTTTCCGCAACCTCCGCAAATCCTGCTGGTACCGTGGGTGGTCTGCATCAGCTCTGGCTTCAGGCCGAGGCTGTGGGTGTCACGATCATCTGGTGCGTTATCATGACGACAGCCATCCTGAAGCTCATTGATGCGCTGATGGGGCTGCGTGTAACGCCGGAAGAGGAACTTGAAGGCCTCGACATGGTTCTGCACGGTGAGCGGATCAATTGATCCCGGTTTTCTGTTAGAGGGGGTAAGCCGTATGCGGCGGCTTTCCTGTCTTCCTTCCTTTCCCGCACAAGGATGTGTCTCATGGCTCTGAGCCGTACACTTGCCCGCCTCTCATGTGCCGCTGCTCTTATGGCCGGCGTTACTGTCGCCATGCCTGTTCACGCCATGACGGCCAAGGAATGCCGCGCGGCGTTCGCGTCCGCCAAGGCTGGTGGAACATTGAATGGCCAGGCCTACAAGGCCTATAAGGCCGCTCATTGTGGAGATGCGACGTCACCCGCTACAGCGGCAGCTCCGGCAGCTCCGGCAGCTCCAGGGGCACCTGCAACGCCTGCCAAGGCTCCCGTCGCAGCTTCAGGGAATGTCGTGTTCCCGACAGCGATTTCCCCTGAATTCTCCAAGCTTTCTGCGGGGCGTGCCCGTCAGAAAACCTGCGTTGCGCAATACAACGCCAACAAGGCAACGGGCGGTAATGGAAGCCTCAAGTGGATCCAGCGCGGTGGCGGATACTGGTCCGAGTGCAACATGCATCTGAAGGGCGCCCAGTAATGCGCTCTGGGGCTTTTTAAAGCCTCTTGGACCTGTGAGGTTACAACCCCCTCTCCGCTTCTGCGGGGAGGGGTTTTTTCATACGGCAATTTTTAAGGCCGTGTCTCTCAGGGGCATCACGGGATGTGGAGCGATGAAGACGTTGTTTCTGCCGCTACGTTTGGCAGTGTAAAGTGCTGCATCAGCGTGTGAAAGCAGTTCCGGCCAGGACGTGTCCCGGGAGAGTCGGACCGCCCCACCAACGCTGAGCGTGGCCTTCACGGGCTGATCGTTGACCATTACCGTTTCCCGGCTGAATGCTTCTCTCATCCTGTTCGCGATGATCTGCACGTCCTTGATGCGTGACTGGAACAGGATCGCGACGAATTCTTCTCCACCGACGCGGAAGAAGGATGCTTCCGATGGCAGGGCGTGTTCGCAGATCTGGCTCATCATGATGATGATCTGGTCTCCGGTTGCATGGCCGTAGGCATCGTTGATGGCTTTGAAATGATCGATATCGAGGACGAGTACGGCTCCGGGGCTGTTTGATTCGTCATTTTGCTGCATCCACTCGTCCATTGCCCTGCGGTTGCCTGCGTTGGACAGCGGGTCACGCAGCGTAAGCTGCCGGTGTTTGGCTGCCACGCGCTCACGTGGAATGGCAATCATGGCGAGTGCTACCATGATGATTTCAATGATGCTGATCAGATTATATGCAGTAATTGCGCGCAGTGTCCGCGGCAAAGATCCGAACGGCTCAGGAAGAAATGGCGTTAGTACTGCCATTGTAAAATAAATTATGACGTATATAGAAAGTATTCGGTAAAGGTGAAGCTCACTTGTAGAGAGTGTGAGGCTGCTCTTCCGCAGACTCCATGCCGCACACGCTGTATAGCCTAAAATCAGCAGGACACGGGCTGCGCAGCTTATGACGTGGAGAAGCCCGGTTTCACCTGCAAGAATGGATATTGCGAGGTATGGCGCGCAGGGGATCAGGGCTGCGGCCATGCGTGGTTTCCAGCCGACCATGACCCTAATTGCCTGCCACGCTGTGGCATATGCAATCATACACAGCAGATTCGCGACGATAAGCCTCCAGCCGCCTTTATGTATGGCGGCGGCTGTCAGAAACATTGAAGAGACGCCGCCGATCAGGAAGGGGCAGGCGTACCAGAAGGACTGCCTCCGCTTGTCCGTGCTTTCCTCTGCAAGGACGAAGTAGAAACCGAATAACAGGAAAACAATCGTGCTACAGCCAAACAGGGTCGGAGGATCGAGTATCATCGGAGTGAAAATCGGATTCCAGTAGCTCGGGGAGGCTACAGTTCTGGGATTTGGCAGCAACGATGCCGAGTATGGAAACGGGCCGCAATGAAAGGTCTGATAGCACTCTTTTCAGTCATATGGCTGTGGCGCTAGTAATGTTTTGAAACCAAAAAATACAGGATTTTTTTGCCCGCAGTTAAGAATATTTTTGTTTCCGGTTGGATTAATGAAAAATCCGTT
>Ga0157362_1001468_pt1 | contig 10077 bp, 4 predicted proteins | sample AttlaeALBM3_FD_111480 | JGI IMG/M metagenome (GOLD analysis project Ga0157362, IMG submission 111480) | Fungus gardens microbial communities from leaf cutter ant in Ribeirão Preto, State of São Paulo, Brazil - Atta laevigata ALBM3 | ecosystem: Host-associated > Fungi > Mycelium > Unclassified ... | reverse complement strand
TATATTGTCTTGAAAATTACACGCCTTTAGGCGCAAATTTTATAAACGCGTCCCTGCTCCTTGTGATCTCAATTTCTGATTAATCCAGCCAATAAACATTATGAGTACATCTATTTTCTGCAGTAAAACGTTGTTAAATTTTCTATATTTGCTTTTACGACCTTCATCATATTCTTACGCGTTTGCTTTCCGAGAATACAGAACGATAAACTCCTGACCGGATTTCATTTGTAATAAAATCTCTATATAAAGTGATAGGGTACAATTGCGTTAGATTGCATAATTGTGTGTGTTTGATTCGTGTTTCGCATATTTTATATTGAATTCATGATTATTATTCCGTGTTTCATTCTAAAATCTATATTTAGTATGATTATATCTGCCTGCTCTATCATTGCTTCTATTATATATTTACTCTGTCGTTACATTTCAACCAATAATGATTGAATTTTTTAGTGATAACGTTTATTTATTTAATGACTATTAATATAACAAATTTAATGATAAACGCAATGTCTACTCATCTTTTTAAATGCCTGAATATTTTTATGATATGAACACAAAAGGAAGATTTTTAAGAAATAAAAAATTTTTTTTGTTAGATCACTTTCTATTTGGATAACTAATCAATTAAATCATTAAATTAAATTTTTTCTTGATCCTCATTACTATAAAATGATTTTATGGAATACCTATGATATTTTCTTTATTTTTTTTAATTGTCACGTATGTGATATGATTGATATATGCAAGATATCACAAAATTTATGAGAAATACAAAGCGGAAATACGGTAGATTAACGCGACGGTATAAATCTTGCCTCGGCAATGTCAAGCTTGACAAGTTGACCGAGAAAGAACAAAACAGTGGTCTTTCTTTTTTTTCTTTCCTTTAATTCATAATGGATCTGTCATGGTACTGCCGCAGGCAGTCAATTGCTTAAACGTTAGTGATTATTGCACAAGCATTACATAAGCTAACAGATGAATCGAGCAGGTGAGGAAGAGGAGCGATGCCGAGAGGAAGCAGCAGAGAAGATAGGAAAAAGACGCAAATTACTGTTACTGGGAGCAGTTCACATCCATCATGTGTGTTATATGTGATTAACAATTCTCTTGTCTGCTTTTTTTCTCTCTTCTTCCCCTTTTTTTCTTACGCTTTTTCTCTGTCACATTGTTCTTTGGCTTCCGTTTGAATGACTAATTATTTTATTTGCAATATTTAATATGTTTTATTCTTGTTTGTAAAGAAAACATTTGAGTAGAGAAGATCTATGTAACAAGATGTGTATAACAAATTAATTATTCATAATAATACAAAAAATTCTCTGTAAATAATTATTTTATATAGTTTTAATTTCAATCTCTATTTAAACTGATAAAAAATAATTTAAGTTTATATTCTTTTTTTATATATTGAAATTGTGGATTAAGATGGGAAAAAGGAAATATAAAATTATATTTTTAAAAATTATTATAAGGAGGGATTATTATATAAGATCGAAATAATTATTATTTTAATCGATACCGTAATGCTATATTATATACGAAGAAAACGACTGCATTGTCATGATATCGTACGAAATGTCAAAACAAATAAAATTGTAGCTGGAAAGGGCGAAAAGAGCATCATGGCTGCTCGAAAAGTACAACCTTGGTCCGCTTGAGAAGACTGCTCTCCCAATAAGATACTTCTTCTTTACTCCATGACGAAATTATCATCGCAATTGTTCACTCGTCATCAAGTAAATAATTCATAGGATAATCGTGATTGATTCGACAACTCCGACTACGCGTTAAGCATGAAAATTCGAAACAATAATCTAGAGATGAAAGTACGCGAATGACGAGGCGAATATTTTGTGCCGATAGATGTAATTGTCATGAAAACAATTGTAATCGTCACGAGCGATTTAACATTCCGAACTTTGTTACTTTTACGTGGCGAATGCTGTCGGGATTAAGAGATCGTTTCTAAAATAATTTGTGCATCGGAAAATATGAGGTCTGATAAAAAAGTAAGCCAACTTTTTGAATTACTTAAAAAAGTTAGTTACTCGAAAGATTATAACGATTGTAGTGCTGCACGTTAGGACACGTCGCTAGGACACTCCGTTGCCGAATAATTCAAAAAGTTCGCTTATTTTTTTATCAGACCTCGTATACGTCGACGTAATTACAAGATTAAAAAAGGAATCGGATACCTGTATTTTTCAATTTTTCAAAATTCATGTAAATTGCGTGAGAACTACATATTTCTCATCCATACTTCTATTATCGGGAAAAAATGTTCACTGATCATAGGACATTCTTCATTCTTGAAGGCACGTAGGAGCGAAAATGAATGCACGCTCAACTAGCGTATCTTCTTTTCGCTTTTCGTTTTGCTACTTATCGTTTTCTTTCTGGAGCACTCGTCGCAAGTAGGAGCCGTCGTCGTTGTCGTCGTTCAGAATTAATGGCGTCGAGACGTTCAAACCTGATTCATCGACGCCTACTAACCGTCTACGCTGTTGATCTTCTCGATGACAGGATTCGTTGCGAGAAGAATTTTTCTTAATTCGATTTTAAATAAGGAGGAAACATTTATAAAATCTTTTTTGAACAAAAATTTAAATATATATTTGTAATCTCTTTCGTTTATGTGATGTTTTTCTTTATTTTTGCAGCAATGATTTATCAAGCAAATACTAATTTTTATTTAAAAAATACAGTTAAGGTTATAAATAATATATATAAATATTATTAAAATTATTTTAACTGATGTAACCTTATATATATATATTATATTTTTTTATTCACATTTATACCTGTCATGTGTATTTATTGTCTCTCTATGATTTCGCCATCATTCACACCGTGTGTCGCTGACCACGGCGGAATTCGCTTCCGCTCCAATTTCGCGACGTTTCGTCGGAATTTTGTCTTAACGAAGAAAAAACACGATGGGCACGCTATTTATCGCGCGTGTATATTATTCCTTGACCTCCTTAATCGGATCCTCGTTGCTGTTTCTTGACGCCGTCAGCTGTTTCCTTGGGAATTCCTAAGAGACTCTTCTTTTGTGACATCCGTGAAGAGGAAGTTCCGGGAAAAGCGATGAAAAATCGTTGATGTTTGTTTCGTTTTTATAGCACTGTAAAAAAATTACATGTTCACTCACGCGATAGTGATACATGTGTGATTCGAGGAAAGTCTGACCGAAAGAAAATTTCGGACGAACTGAGCGTTGTTTTGAAGCAGGAAGTTAGCGAATTAAAATTTAGCGAATTAAAATTTAGATTAGATACGGGGATAAAAAGATCAGTTTAATAAATGAAGTTATAACTGAAATCGTACTCTCTAAATTTCTTGCAATGAAATCTCATTTTAAAAGAGTGAAAATATAATCACCCTTGAAAATATTTTACTTCTTGAAAAAGAGTGACAATTTTCACACCTTTGAAGTAAAAATTTACTCTAAAAGGAGTGAAAATTGTCTCTCTTTTTTCAAAAAGTAAAATATTTTCGCTTTTTTTCAAGGTGATTGTATTTTTACTTTTCTCGTGAGTTTCACTGTAAGAAATTTAGAGTATATAACAAATGAGAAATGTAAGTAAACTTTGAAATATAATAGAATTTAAATGACGAGAGAGTACGGATTTGTAATTTTTTCAGAAGGAATTTCTAATAATGAAAAAATATTCTTTGCATATTTAATCTTCATCGGAATTTTATGTAATATAAAAATACAACAATATTAAATTAGATTAATAATTTCTACTCCTTTGAATTAAATAAGATTTGTTATCTTGAAACAAGGGTAACACATAAATTTAAGTTTATATATTCTTATATTTAAAATGAATATTTACTTGATGTTTACCTGTTTTTTTTAATCTGGAATTCTTTCATCTGCATTGTTACCTATTGGTTATTAGTATTAAACATAAGTTTAAAGGGTTCTTGAAACAAAAAATAGTTTATAGAAAATTCCATAAATTTGTATTTCTGATCTAAAACTTTGAATAACAGTTAATAATATACATAATATTTTTGGCTAAGGTAGATCGATCCTATTTTATAATAAATCGCGAGACTGGATTTCAGAAATCTTTTCTATAATATAAGTATACAAATTGAAATTGTGTCCCCAGAGGTACAATCCTGTTCCATAGAGTTATCGTTAATTTTACAAAAGTTATGACGGCGCCGATGATAATCGTCGTACCTGTCTACCGTCGCAAATTATTTCATCATGTTTAGCGTGTTCAACAACAATCGTTATTCTACACATACTTACAAAAGAACAAGCATTCGTCACCCATACTCGTAACATCTCCCACCTTCCACTCCGCTGACATTGGTTGCTCTCGCGCAACATCAGATCGACATACCGTATCGTGCGAGTAGCGAATCGATCTCATCATCGTTTGCGCTCTGCCTCTGGCCACCCTACCACGATCGTCTTCCTATCTAGCCTCCAATGATCGACGTTCTATCCCTCCTCGGGGTGTTCCTCGACACATCCCTCCGGGTTCGAAGGTCACGGTAATGCCACTGTTCGACGTCCCGCGATGCGGCGCGAACCTGAAGAGGCCTCGTTCGAGCCGAGCAAAGGGTAGGGAGGCTATATATAACACCACTGAGGAGCGCTCCCTCAGTATTCTCGCGCGCGTCCGACTCCAAAGTACACGACGGTCTTCCACTGTTACGCACTCTCTTTGGAATTTCTTCCTCATCGAGTACTTCTATGTCTCTAGGAGAAGAAATCTTTTTGATGTGATCCATGACTGTGACAAGGGCAAGATTCTGAAACGCAGAGCAGCTGACTTTCACTGAATGAAACTCTTCGAGCTACAGTCCTTGAGGAGACAGTCCGTGATATGTTCTATTCTATGTTGCGCTAGAAATGAAATTGACAGTTTGATAGCCGTTGCCTAAGTAAATTTCAAACAACGCCCAAGTGGTGAAGAGGAAATCTATTTTGGTTGGTCGAATCTGGAAGTAAATATAAATCTCCAGAATTGAGAGCGATTGACGCTTCAAAATATCTTCGAGCTTCGATAAGATCTATTCAGTATTATTGTATACTGAATTTAGGACTTTTACTTAGAAGCTTCGATCGTTCTCAAGAATCTTCACGTAACAACACTCGGGAGAAAAGTTTTAGCGAAATCTTGTGCCATCACAGACTCCCATAACGGGAATCATTATCTCTTCATGCAAGTTTCTATCCCCGAGTGCTCGCTCTTCAGGCTTTTCCAGTGCCGATTGGCTGATGATTTCCTTAGTGGAACATAACTCTACGAAAAATTTGAGATGGTCACGGTACTTCGAAGTGGAGCGTGCGGATAAGTACATTTGATAGACACGAGCACGAACGTGTTGTCCTCGACGCGAAGTGTCACGTCAATGCATGAGGGAGAACGATTGGATAAAAAAAGATCTCGAATTTTGAATCGACGTGTCGCGAGAAGGAAATCCATCTGACAGCTAGCATGACAATGGTCGTCAATAAGATCAACATGTCGTCGTATTCCATGCCACGGCGTACCTTCTTCTCAGGTCTTCACACGAAGGTAAAAGCTTTGATCTAAAAATTATATGAACTCTTATCATATCTTAATTAAATGTATGATTTTTTATCATCTAATTCAATTTCCTTCAAAACATTACTTATAATGTAGATTTCAATTTGACTCCACAAGTTTAAAAAATTATACATGCTTCAAATTTTCACGAAAAGAATTTGATTTTGCTGAAAGATCTAAAATTTTGGATCTAATTATAGATCTAAAAATAACTTTATTGGATCATATATATATATACAATATAAATAATCATGTTGCAAACTAAAAAATGATAGCAATGATGCAAGAATTAGATATTCTAGAATTAGATATAGAATTTTGATATTCTAATTAGTTTTAATGTCCAACAAAATTATTTTAATGGTCCAATAACATTATTTTCATTTCTGTATAATCTAGAAAAATTAATTCTTAAGAAATATTTATTTTTATTTGTTTCTGAAGTTGCCAAAAAATTTAATGATTTGTTATTTTCATATTCCTTCTCTTTCCAATGTAGAAATTATCGACATTTCGATTTGCTTTGAAAAACTATGATTCGCCTCAATCATAGAATTAAAAGTTTATCCAGCAAAATTAAATCACATTTGTATTTAGGATTAAATCAAATATTTGGCTATGAACATGACTGATTTTTTTCGCACTTTCGCACTTTCGCATAACATACGAAACGAAACGTGTTTTTTTTTCGGGGAGAGAATTGAGAGAGTACGTTGTCACTGTATTTTTCATGACGATTTTTCTGGCTCGTTGCCATGTTTATGTTCGACTTTTCAGACGAGTTGCAATCTTTTTTGGTTGACGGCGAATCCCGCGAACAGCTGGCGATAACTTATGTAATGATGACTGAGTCCCTCTACTGGTTTATTAAACTCTCGTGAGAACAGCTGCGAATTACTTTTTTTTCTGCCAATGCGAATGTCACTTGGAATTACACGCATGTCACTTTATTTATTGCAAAATAGAAATTATCTCTTGTGTTAATACAAAACAGCTCTTTCTTCATTGTATGCACAAAAATGAACATCCATAATTCGAAACAAATATCTGCGAATCATTTTCGTAAAATTTCAATAAAATTGAAAAATAAATAGTTTTTTCGAATCCATTCTTGGCAAAAAATTTGATAGATTTTTATTATAAATATTATATTATATATAAAATGTAGTATATTGATGTTTCTACAAATAAATTATAAATAAATTTGAAAATAAAAAATGAATATTTTGACACACATTTTAATATTTATTAGCTTCTTTCAGCATTAATTCAATATTTTTATATTTCAGTATTTATTGAATATTTATTTCTATTTTAGCATTAATGTAATCTTGTATTATTTTAAATTTATATACAGTTTACTGAATATTTATTTTGTGGAATATATTAATTATTCAGTCTACAAATTTTTTGTATTTTTGAACTTGTTATTTTATTATTTAACTTAACATAATTATTAAAGATTCATATTTTTAGTTATATCCATATCAATATTATCAAATTAGTTGTTATGAGGATCGGAAATTCGTGAATACGAAAAGAATTATAGAATACTCTCCAAGTTTGCAGTTTCCTAGTAAAACTCACGGCTGCATCGTTCTCTCTGCAATGTTGTATTTAGGTCTCGTTATATTTAGAATAGTTTTCTCGTAATAGAAAAGCATTTATCTCGTCTGGTTTGGCCTCATTAATGCGTTTTTCACGTTTCATTATTTTTCATTTACCGCACTAAGATGGACACATCATTAATAATAACTTTGTGTATAATAATTTTTATTAAAATGATATTGAAGAGGACGTTAATAAAAAAATTTGTGATATTTAAAATACATTTCAACATGAAATAATTGACAGCTTAATTTTTTTTTAGATTTTTCGGATATAATTCTTGAACTATTCTATATGTGGCAATTTTTAGATGTAACTAAAAAAAAATCTATTTTTTCCTTAATAAGCATAATTTTCGATAAATTATTTTTTTTTATTATTGAAAATTTAAAGAATGTGCGATTGTCTGAGGACACATCTAGGAATTTTTCCGGTAAGCAATTAGAAAGCGTCACGTGAGGTCGTATTGTTAAATTGAATAATAGTGTAGCTCATGGCACGAGCGACGATCGTTCTCATTAAACAGATGCCCCACGGCCGTTGGAATGACATTAATATCAATATATCTTACGAAAGAGAGGAAGAAAGAGAGGATGTTGACGCTGATACACGCGGTGGTGGTGTTTTACTTTTCCACGTGTAAGACGAAAGCTGCCGCGGCTCGAGTTTGAAATAGCCATGAAGGAAGAATCGAAAATTTTTGTAGACCGCGATCATTTCCTATGAGGCTTATATTAATCATCCTGTCACATTAGAAATACACAGCTATTCGTAATTTGATATTTGCACAGATACACAAAAAGAACAATTTTGAAATATTTAAAAATTTAGGTAGTTTTACAAATAACTTTATTACCTAATCTAAAAATAACTTTATTACTATCAAAATAATTACGTAGAAAATTCAAGCATTTTCAATGTTGCCAAAAAGTTTTGACATGCTTAAAAATATAACAATCAACTTGAAAGTCTTAACTGTAATTTTTTTCATAATACGAATTTTTTTTTCAAATCTGTATCTATTATAGCTAAATTTTTAGATATTTTCTCTACCATATTCGCGCCTTTTTAATAATAATAATTAAATTAATTTATTTCATTATCTTTTTATCGCTTTTGTCAAAAAAATATTATTCAATATATATTTATCCGTATATAAAAATATAAACGAATATAAAGGTGTAAAATTTGGAAATATTCTCTTACTCATAAAATTATATATCTTTTATTTAAAATTAAATGCTTTTTAAATGTTTTTTAACGCGCAATTAAATACGTCTTTTTGGGGGGGGGGGGAATTAATCCGATTCATGCTCTGATCCCATTCAGTCGCTTTAACGTGCGGTAAGACGGCCGGAGCCGATTTTTTCTCGTTGAGTCTGAAGAAAGAACGTCTCGTTCTCTCGCGCGCGTGCACGCGAGGACGCGAAGAAGCGTAAAAGCGACTACGTCGTAAGAGAGGCATAAAAGATTCATTTTGCTGGAGAGGTGACCCCGCCGACCCGGCATCCGCTCTCCCGTCTCCGTGGGCGGCACTCTCGGATCTTTTCCCTCTGCACCTTCTCCCTTTCAGCCTCTGGTCCTTTCCGTTCCTTGTCTTCAGATATATTAACCAGTCGTCCGCGAGAATTGTAATATTAAGAATTTCTAATAATATTTATGAGATTCGGCATTTCATTATCGTCAATCAACATTAGCATTTTGTCCTTATTTGAAATATGAAATATCTTAAATTCATAATTTTTATTATGAAATTAAATTAACCAATTGACCTTTACTTTATCTCCCGAAAAGTCATTTATGTACAAAAACGATTTATGTTGTACGTCCCAGAATATATCTGTTTCATTTTTGTAAAACTTGTTATATACATATAGAATAAAAATTTGCATATTTTTTATCCTCTTTCGAAAAAGATAATATTGAATAATTAAAATATTATAATATTATTTTAAGGTTAGCGTCTGAATTTTGTTTCTACTTACGGTCCAGTCTTTGAGGTCCCTTTCCTTTATTCTTTATTCTCGCGCTGAGCACGTACAAAAAAACAGGTTGAAGAAAGGAGTGGATCTTGTTAAGACAATCAAGCAGTTGGTCATTAAGTGTAACTTGCATTAAATTGCCGAGAGTTAGGAGATAGAATGCTGTTTTCATACGACGCCTTCGGAGAAATTTACATTTATTTGTTACCTCGTCTCGGTCCGAGTTTTGTCTTAATGATAATTTAAGAGTGTTCGTTTAGCCTGTAATTTGCTCTCCATTTGTTCTTGCTTTTATATAATTTAATTAATGAGAGAGAATATTAGCACAACATTGTGTATTTACGAAAAAAGAATTAGTCGGTATATGACTAATGTTATAAAAGCTTTCGTAATTTAAAAGACCTTATTAAATACGCGGAGATCTCATTACAGAGTCCATAATACAGATACGATTATTTTATTACTTTATTTATTGTTTAAAGGACGTATCATCGATACATCTTCGAAAATCTAATCGGACTTTTTACGATTTTTTACGACTTAGCACTTTCTTCACAAAAGCTACCGCTCTTTGTCGGACCGGATGCATTTAATCTGCGGTTATAATACGATGAGACGAAGTTAGGGATCTGCTCGCCTAACAATACGTATCATTCACATTTGAGGATTAGTGCAGTTGCAGTCGTGAATTCCGGAGTCACTGAAGCATTCCGGAAATGAATAAGAGATCCAGTAATCGTAGCGTGACTTAATGCTACAATTCTTACTGATAAATGCATTTACGTGTTACGTGCAAGAGCGTTTCAAAATTTTTATACGCAATTATCTTGATCCTCATTAAATATATTATACATAAATATTGTATTTCAACGTTCCAATTGTTGCACTTGATTCACAATCTTCGTGGGCATAAT
>Ga0157362_1001466_pt1 | contig 10078 bp, 7 predicted proteins | sample AttlaeALBM3_FD_111480 | JGI IMG/M metagenome (GOLD analysis project Ga0157362, IMG submission 111480) | Fungus gardens microbial communities from leaf cutter ant in Ribeirão Preto, State of São Paulo, Brazil - Atta laevigata ALBM3 | ecosystem: Host-associated > Fungi > Mycelium > Unclassified ... | reverse complement strand
TATATATCCTCCTCCTTTCCAATATTCTTTCTCCAATCCTCTTCCCTGCAAAATGCGGTCCTCCAAATACTCATCCGCGGTATTTGCGGATATCCGCCGATAGTTTCGCAATACCAGTCGCGGATTGGGAAGGGGTTGACGCCGGGAGCAATGAGGGACCAGCAAAAGGGACGACAGCGGGTGGAAGACAGGATACGGTCGGTCGTACAGTGCAGAAGAGGGGAGTAAACAACGGAACCCCCTCTCTCTCACACGGGGCGCCTGCAATTCGATCCTCAAAGCCCACCGAGTAAATACAGCAACGACGACGGTGGTGGCGGCGATGGGAAACGGCAGGGTTTGAGGGGACGAGGAGTGGCAGCGTTTAATTAATTCCATCCACCGCGTCGTTACGATTGTATAACACAGCCGGTAACCCCCGTTCGTTCGTTTTTACCGTTCCCCGTGTTGCGAAGCAGCACGGCCGTTCGTTCGGTTCCGGGGAAAAGGGAGAAGGGTGAAAACGTGCGCACGGTAGTTGCCAGATAGAATAACGAAAAGATTGTGATAGTCTGGGGAGACGTTCCTTTAAAGGGATGCTAGCGCGATTCCCTCTGGAATTACCAGGGATTACAATGCGTCTAAAATTTTCGAATTGGCTTCACGGATTGCAAATTTTTTTTTTATAAAATTAAAGTACGCACAAATAGAAAATCCGAATCAATTTCACAAGAAAATCGAATAAAAATTTAAAAATTTATTTATTTTTGGATCGTGTAACTGTCATCTAAAGTTAAAGTTTGCTTGACATAAAAGTTTTATATCAATTAATAGAAAAAAATCTTATTATTGTCAAAAAGTGGATCTTACTGCTTAATAATCCTATAAATGCAATTTTTTACAAATATATTATTTAGTTTTATAAATTGCATGCTAATATGATTTATCAAATTTGAAAGTCAATCGTAAACTGAAGCCAAAATTAATATTTCAAATTAGATTGATCGTCTAGTATTTAATTATAATGTTAATAAGCATCTTAAAAATCTGTAAATTTAATTGCGAAAAATATATATCAGCCGAAGTTAGTTCGAACCTGGAATTTCTGATTTTTTCCGAGACAGGCATTATACAATTCGATCACCGAGGCATGTATAATGTATAAAGTTTTACAGTTCATAACATAAGCGGATTTCGGATTACTTGAACGAACAATACTGAGTTTGTAAAATAGGTTATAGAAAAAATATATTAACTCGAACGTAATTCATGTGTATACATATGTATGCTTAGCGAAGATTCAAAATGGTAAACAGAGTAGTAATTATGTCTAGCAGCAAGTGCTCGATTTTGCAAGAGATGCGTTGCAATATGTTAGATAAGGACGGATGTATTTAATTGAGCAAAACGATAATGTAAGAAATAAATTAAAGATATCATTATCTACATTTTAATTTGGAATTTAAAAAATCTGTACTATCGATATCGATCAAATGCGGCCATCGCGTTAGCTCTTAACCTTTGACTTCTCGTAAATTAACAATCAAAAAATAAAATAAATTCGAATAATAAATAAGCAGCTTACAATAATTAGCGCATAATTTTCCAAATGAATAAACATTAGCGAAGATTATGGTATTAATGTATTAATGTAGTTTTTATACAAATATGTATGAATAATTTGTGAGAGATGCAAATAACACATATACATATCAACAATTTTTGATAAAATCACATATGCATTTTTTGAAGAGTCCCTCGAAAAAGAATGAGACAACACCGAGATTGTGATATTATGCAGGAAAAGTAGGTCACGTATAAAAAAAGCTAATAATTATGGAAATAGCATGCATTATAGACGAGATACTCGTACAGGACGAGGTGTTCTAGAGGTCCTCATATGTGAGCACATTTGTTTTTGCACGTTAAATATGTTGCAAAGGTGGATTATGCGTTAAAGGATGGGACATTTTCAAAAAGGACTCCTCGTACTCCGCTATTACATGAATTTTATTTTGCACAATTTTCCGCGCTTTGATTTAAAATATGTCACGCCTATAATGAAATCCTCCATTGCAATGTTATATCTTGTTTCTATTGTGTTGATGAATTATCTTATAGGTTGCATTTAACTGGAATTGCGTTTATAGAAATTAAATGAAAGATAAAAGGAGATTTTTCTTTCTGTTCTGATGTATATTATTCTCAAATCGCGCAAGCATACCCTGAGACGAACAATAAAATAAATTCTTTCGAATGTTTGTTCGCAACTCGTTCCGCAAACGTCTCGCAACTCTGAGGTGAGAATTGCTTTTCTCGCTCTCTTGTGTGCAAGAGAGAAATAGGGAGAACGATCGCGCGAAATCGAAAAAATGAAAACTATGAAAAATCGTATCATATGGCGTGGGGGGATAAAATTTTTCCCTCACAATTCTTTATTCTTCTCAAGAGTAATGGTCATTCTGACACGTTTCTGCTCTGACACGTCTCGCCGACGGGAGATCCCCGTAATATTACGAACGCGTCGAAGGCTCGGGCACGTTCCTGGTCTTCCGAGCGCGCCGAGGATATCCGTCCACGTGCTGCATATCCAGAGCATTTCCCCTATGTTCGTTCTTCTCTCCACCTTCATCTCCTCTCGCTGTCTCGCGAGAGCTAAATGACCCACATACGTCGAATTATGGTCCCGCGAGTTCCACGGGAATCGGAATCCGCCGGATTTCCGCCGTGTCGATAAGAAGACGGACGTTCCGTTACCTCGTCCATCTAATCCGACTTACCACGCTTGAGGTGCCGGTCTGATAAGCAGTCTTCAGATAAGAAAAATGTACTTTGTATAGCGAGTCGCCTAACTCCGCGTGAAAATGTTGAGATTCCGATACGAATCTCGATAAATCGATAATTAGAGAAACGAATAGAATATATATATTTATTTATAACTAAAATAGGGCAATAACTTCTTATAAGAATATACACACACACACACACACACACATGAAATTAAATAAAAAGACAAATTCTGTAACATAAAATATCTTTAATCATAGAACGCTATCGATATTGAATGACATATATGTACAAGTATTACTATTAATAAATTTTATGTATATAACAATACAATACAATAGTATATAACAATACAAGGAAGTAAGTCCCTCATAATTAATGTAACACAATATTTATAATATAGACTTATATAAAACAAATAATCTAGTTAATTTAAAAAGAAAGAAAGAATAAGCATTCTCTTAAATTTAATCTTGAAATAATATGAAGCATGTAATCCAAGTATACATCTCTTCCATTTGAATAAAATATGGAATAATACAAGCTATTTAAAAATTGAAATCACTTTCCACGCTCTCTGTTACAATACTGATTACCAGGAAATTCAAACTGATATGTAACGGACAGAATTTTTAAAAGCTAGTAGTTTACCTCTGCTTGTTCCAACTTTTAGTACAGCAGATTGGACCTCTTAATGGCCACTAAAGGCATACTCAGTGATCTCGCTCACTTGTACATAAAATTTATGTATCGATAGCGTTTGAGAATAAAATCGTTAATGGACTTATTCTCTTTTCTTTTCTATTTCCAACATATAGAGAAAAATATTTATTTTAATAGATTTTAATATATTGCGAATTATTATCATAAAAATGAATAAATAGAAAAAAGAAAATCCAATATATAATTACAATAACAACCTGTTATTTTAAAATTACAAATTCATCGTTAAACAATTTTCTATAGATGCATTTTAAATAACCCACGTTTTGCAGAGTAATTACAACACGTATCGAGACGCAAGGTGATCATTATCGGTTACGTGATCCGTTATGCACCGCGGGCTTGAAAGTGCAACGTGGCGCAATCGATATCACTTAGCAAGCGGTGGGTTCTTTTACGGTCTTTCGTGCAGAGGAATCCGCACGGGTGATGCGGAAAAACTTTCCTGAAAGATTAGGCAAGATGGCGTCAAACGCAGCCAGTCGATTAGACTTCCCTTGAGAGCCGTTGTCTTTCGATCGATCGTTCTCGGATTCGTCGACCAGGAGGTGATTGTCGTAGCAGATGCATAGAGAACGATGCGATTCGCTGTGTCGCAGGATTAGTGCGTTTTCCCGCGACGACGTGAATTCCCTTGTTTGAACTGGTATTCGTCTGATACCCGTGTCTATAATGTAAAACGCTGTCATCGTCGCATCCCGCTTACTGTCTCTTATTTACAGACTTCTGCGACAAAACGCATTCTGTCGTTCTTATTTATGGTTTCGTCTCATTGTGTGAGTCCAACGATGCGCAATCGTCGCAAGCTAGATGTAAACTCGCGAGTTCGCTTAAGGGCTTCAGCATAAAGATGGTAACTGAGTCGTGAAACGTAGTCGTAAGTCAACAATGTTTTGGTCAATCTATAACTATAACTTACGTTCCACGACTTAGTTACAATAACTCTTGTGCTGGGCCTTAAGCCATAAACACTAGATTACACGATCGTGATCAACGATTGACAATTACTTTTCAACCAATCAGAGCAACAGTCACTGATTGCTTTGCTCGAATTGATTGAAAAGTAATCGTCAGTCACCAATCACAATCTTTTTTTTCACAATTAAAAACAATTATTTATTTATAATTAATTATTACATTTAATTATTTACTTAAAACTATTAATAATTACAATTATTTTGAAAAGTCAAACATTTTAAAATCCTATCTTTTATACAAGAAATATTAATCTAAACAATAGAAATGGTTAATAACGACGCAAAAAACTGCTCCCTTTATATTTCTAGTGATAATTGCTTTATATTAAATAAATTTTTAGCGAGTATTATGACAAAATAATGTTGTTATAATGAATATTATTCGGTTATATTGTCTTTTGATCTCATGTAATTTTTTATTCATATTATAGTAAGTTGAGTTATAGATCTTATATTTAATAATGAAACTTTAAAGCGATGTTAATCGCATGAATATGTGGAATCCTTCTGTATACACGTAATGTCCTGTCACGATTGAGAGGGCACCACTATGCAGACAGGTATAATGATCCTTCAAATATATAATGCCTCTGGCTTGAAGGACACCAAACTGGATCGACCATGAAACATGATACACAGAAAATTAATCCTAACCCAAGTATATAGCTTAAAATTTCTACAAAAAAAAAGTCAAATTCACGTGATACCTTAGTATGAAATTTGTAATTTTTATATAATTCGATTCTTTTTTAATTTTATATGAATTAAAAGAAAAACAAATACAGAAGATTTAGAAAAGTGTAAGAAAAAAATCTTTAGAAAATTGCAGAATTTTACGATACTTGATCATCTTTATAACATTAAATTTAGAAGAAATTTATTTATATTTTATACTTGTACACGCATGTGTGATAAATAATATATTACGTTAGATAATTTATTATCGATCAAACTGCTAAATAAATATTCCACTATGAAGATGATGAACACTGTGAAGAAGATGAAAACCTAGTAAATATTTTCATATAAGCCAAATCCAACAATCAAGAAATCATCGGTATAACAACGGGTCTTCCTAGACCCCGAAACCCGAGAGGACGAATCGGAGCAGCGTACAAATTCGAGCTCTCCATCCCCTTGTCCGCCCCTCTCCTGATGTACATGTGCGTCGAGAGGATGGGACCGCCCGTTCCCCTGTATCCCTTTTGCCCTCCCGTGGGTTTTGTGTCCGGCACCCTTGTGAAAGGAGTTCGCCACACGCACCCAAAGAAAGAAGAGAGGAATCGGTCGACTCAGAATAGGGGCGCGGAGAGGGGATCGCCAACGCAATGGTACATGGTGGGGTGGTCTCTTGTAGGGTAGGGTGAGTCGTGACGGTCTTGGTGGGAGCCAGCGACCGAGCTCGAAGCGACGGACGATCGTACGGAGCAACAGTGTGCCGCGCGCGGCCATGAAGCGATGGTCGTTTCGATAACAAGAGAGATAATAAGGGAGAGAGTAGTGTTTGTGCGACGATAAAGTCAAGAATCTAGAGCGATCTAGAAAAGTTTCAATCATAAACCGACTTGAATCGAGGTGAAGTTTTGAAGAACGTCGATGGATTTTGCAACACCATTATTGATTGGAATAACACAGTGAAATAAACAAGCAGCATCTTATCAGTCAATGTTTCTCATGTTAAACCTAGTAAATGAGAATTTGGCAGAGTCTTCGTCATCTCGCCTGGAATTAAGGCAAATATTTCGCGCGGCGAAAAGAAACGGGAAGTGCTGAGGAGGTTTCGATATCCGTCGCAGGAAGTGAACGTGAAAATTGAGTGAAAGGGGGAAATAGTGCGGGGGTACATTGGCGAGAAAGAGAAAAAAGGAAGAGGTCTCGTTTGCCGCCGGTCGAGTGCGAAAATTCGTGATCGTGAGTGAACGGATCTCATCGACGAGACTCGCGATTGTGTTCAACGCGATATCCCAAGCTGGAAAATTCGACCTGGTAGCTCGCCTCGATTAGATTTTTCACGTCTCGTCGTGGTCAAAGAAAGAAATTGTCCTTCCGGTCCGCTCCAGACAACCCGGCGAATTTCGCCAATTCCGTCGCGGACGTGAGAAATCGACTCGGTTGTGAGTAAACTCGTTCGAGATCATCCACCTCCGGACGGATCTTTCAAATTCTCTCGGAGCAAGGTACAATAACAAGGTGGGTTGCAAGATCCGTGCGATGAAAACTGATGAGAGAAAATCGTTCGACGATTACATTGCTCATCTCAGGATAAAAGAAAACGCAGTCGAAGTGCTTCGCGAGTAACCGTATGATTTCTACCCCGTCTTTCCGCGGCAAGCGAGAAAGTGCCCGAGGCTTTGCCGCCGGTCGGAGTTTACTGACCTCTTAGCAGCACGGAGTTGGCAACTGCCCTTCGCGACGAAGGGAGGCGACTAGACGGCCCTTTGTACCGACTTCAAGAGTGTCTCGCAACACTGCAAACAGGGCGGAATTACCTTTCTCGGAGCTGCATATGGCTGCCGCATGCGGCTTTCTAGGTTTCACTCTATCGTCTGCGAAGACTCATCATCAGCTACATCATCTTCGTACCGCACGTCTTCGTATTACATCATCAACTTTGCGAAGCGATTTCACGTGTGAGGATCGATGAGTGAAATATCGCCGAGTGAAGTGTCGTGCGATTTTCTTCCGCGATCTGTGTCCTTAGTGTTATCAGCAAAGTAGTTTGTGTGACAACGAGGGAGAGGGTTGCAACGACTTGCAACTTTGTCACGCCGGAAAGGTGTTTCGCGCGAGCGGAATCAAGTGCAAGGAAAATCGTCCGCGGCAGAGATGCGCTCGTAGCAAATCGACGACTTCGTCACTGCAGTCGGATTTCTAAGGTAAGCGGCGCACGTTTATCATACCCTCGTCGTCGTCGTCATCATCGTCATCGTCGTCGTCATTGTCGTCGTCGTCATTGTTGCTCGGTAACTTGGAGACAACAAAGATAATACCGTGGCTTATCTCGAAAGTGAAACGTATCGAACTTTGATAAAGATCAGCTTATATTTTCGTCGATAAATGGGGAATCCTCACGAAAAAAAATGGAGCAGGTAGTTGACTAAAGAATACGACTCGACAAAAATAAAAAGTATACAAAAGAATACGACTTGTAAAAAAAAATGGAAGATATTCGACGTTTTTGGTGTTGACTATGAATAATATTGGAGGAAAAAAGCGTGAAAAATTGCCTAAACATTTTAAGAACGTATAACGTAAAAAATTCAAGGTTAATGCGCAAAAAAGTAATCGCGGTACTTATAAAAGACATGAATTTTTAACAGCGATGTAACGAAGAATTTTTTAATTCTAATTCGAATAATAATGAGAATGAAAGAGAATGAGATTACGTGTTTTTCAGTGCCGGCCAGTCCATTCAAACAAAATACGAACTGAAACTTTCGAAAGACCAGTAACTGCGATTCTCGGGATAAAAGAAACGAATGTTTGTAATTGGTACAGGTTCGTTTTCATTGAAGACATGTGGTTTTAGATTGAGAGAATTTTTTGTTTTAATGAAAAGCGATAAAAAACGAGGAATTAAAAATATCTTTTCGCGAGTGCGAATAACGCGTGTATCACGTGGCGAGTTTTGGAGCATGAAGAATGCGCACCGTTTTTTCGGATCCTCCTTCGACCGACCATCGTTACTGTGTTCCTTTTTCACGCAACCCGGCGCAAAGAGGATTACCTCGAATCCGCTCCTAAAAGCATCTCGACGAGCGACGATTTCCATCGCGAGGGGCCTCACCTCGCGCGGATGAGTGACCCATTCCGCGTGGATTATCGTACGATCGATCGTGGATTTGCAACATTTCGTGTTACGAGATCTTTCTAGACTAACGATCTTTTCTTTGTCGATAATCGTAATAATTTAAATTGAAAATACCTCTCCAGAATCTAAAATATACATTAGAATGATATATTGCTTAGAAAAAATTAACGCAGTTAATGAAAGTAATAATCATGCATAAAATGAGAAGATTTTATATTTAAAAATTTAGCTAGATACATATAAAATAATTTCTCTGGATGATCAAAATAATTATATAGGACACTGAAGTTGGTAGAATGTCAAAACTTTTTAACATTGCTCATTAATTAAACTTTAGCGTCCTATATAATGTTTTTGATAGTTCAACAAAATTGTTTTCAGATCTGTAGCTACTTAAAGTTTTACATATTTTAGTAAAATCATTCTTTCCGAGTGGATTTAATTTCAAAACTTTTAATTCTTTAATATAATATAATATTATATATAATATATAAAATTTGTTAATATTATGATTTATTATCATCGGATTTCATATCACAATTTAATTGATTTAAATAGCAATTTGATCAGATATTATATTTATACTACAAACCGTTTTTACATTCTAGCAACTATTTTAAGCGTCCTACATAATTATTTTGGTAGTCCAACCAAATTATTTTCAAATCTATATCTAGCTAAATTTTTTAATACTTCGATAAAACCCATTCTTTCCATGTAACAGTAAAAAATTAATGTTTAAGAAAAAAATAAGTGCTTTTGAGACATGCTCTCAGTTTACTCGACATTACGGACTTGATAAAAATCGTAGATTTCAGCTCGCTGTTTCGGGAAGGTGTGCTTTCCCGAGGGAAAACCTGGGACAGACGATAAAATTTTACTACCGCTCGAGCTGCTGAGAACATCGGTGAACCGAGGTTTTAACGCATCGTGGCCGCGACTTTCGCATGTACTTGCACTTTTCATCGACCACGCGTCTTGGAGCATCTTGCAGCGAAAGCATCTCGACGATTGGGCGGAATTCAGAATCGGGAGTGTCTCGTCGTTCTGGAAAATTCAATAAAGTTGCAGGAATCTTATCGTGAATTCACGTTACAATTTCACGAAAAACTGTCGTTTTTGCGAGCCACGTGTTACATCATGCACGTTATGCATCTCGTACAACGAGGTCCGATTCTGTTCTCTTCCGTTAATTCCACGAGAGTGCATTCTCCGTCATAGAAATTTTTCTCATCGACCTCGTGAAGGGTACCCATGCCACGTTCCGCCTTCAACCGATCCAATCGCCCGACTTCTTGTTATTTTCTTGAGTGCATTTGAGCGACAAGGATTTTTCCGACGAGTTCAGCCATCTCACCATAGCCTTTTCGAAAATGGTGAAAATTTCATATTACGCTCGACTTGTGCTGTGCAACTTGCGCTTCTTGTTTTCCAAGCACATCAAGTGACAGGATCTTTGTTGTGAATTAGTTCCACTTCAATTCTCTATCCCAAAAAAGAATATTTTTAAAATACCTGCATTCTCTGTCGATTGACGCGGTTTATTATTATTTTATAACTATTTTGATAATTTTTTCATCAAAAGATTCACACTGAAAAAAATGATTTGGTTGAAAACGGACTAAGAAGATTCGGATTAAATTAAATCAATCAAAATTCCGGTTATCTCAGTTAGAATTTTAGTAGATTTAACCAGACAATTTTCTGGTTAAATTTTTAATTTTTGTTTTAATTTTTCTCAGTATAGTTTTCTTACAAGGTGGCACGATGGCCCGAAATATTGTTGTCAAATCATTTGCTT
>Ga0157362_1001465_pt1 | contig 10079 bp, 3 predicted proteins | sample AttlaeALBM3_FD_111480 | JGI IMG/M metagenome (GOLD analysis project Ga0157362, IMG submission 111480) | Fungus gardens microbial communities from leaf cutter ant in Ribeirão Preto, State of São Paulo, Brazil - Atta laevigata ALBM3 | ecosystem: Host-associated > Fungi > Mycelium > Unclassified ... | reverse complement strand
TGAAGGAGAAATTACGACCGTAAAGACTTTGAAGTTAATTTCGCTCGAGGTATTGATTCGCGTTTTTCTCGAAACTCTGTATTGAAAAAACTTCTCTTGAATTTATTTTTCCCATTCCAAGAGTTCAGAAATTCAACAAAAATTATTCGGAAAAAGAGCATTTCGTCGAAAACACGTGGAATTTCGGCCGCATCAAATCACTTATTGTTAGATAGATTATTCGAGTCGACATTTCGTTGGCGAAAATCTCATATGAGGCCATCCTTTGCTGCAACCTAAATCTTGTTGATTAATGAATTTGAAATTGTGGGCTAGAGTTTAGGATTTGGGATTTAATAAGATATAGGATATACTCCTTTTTATAATATTATGTTGCAGCGTTGTACGCAACTTTTAAAAAGACTGGAGTAATTCTACGATATATAATTTAAATAATACTCGTATTTTTATCACGGATACACTGTGTATTAATATCAATGCCGCTCTTGGATATTAAAAGCGTACAATTAGTTTTCCTATGCACATAGGGAACTTGTAAAATTTAACAGCACAAAAAGTTGAAAATTCTAAATTGATCTTAACGAATTTTTCATGATGGCACGTTTTTCATTGGCTCCTTTCTCGTAATATTTTAATTAATAGTCGCATAATATAAAATAAAAAGGGCTTTTGTAGAAATTTTATTAAAAATACATATCGCACACACACACATACGCGCACATGCATACATAACCTTTTTAAAACAGCGTTATTAACAAAGCTAGAGTCGGGTCAAATATCACATCACATTTAGTAAATTTAACTGCTTCAATATGTATTTTGCCAGTTTTATTATGAAATATGCCAATTCTAACAGAAATGTCATAAATAGTCAATTAATTTAACATGGAAAATGCTAAAAAACATTTCTCAAATTTAACTTTTTGATTCATATTTCAATAATAAGTAACAATACATCATAAGTAAATAATAATAAAAGAAAAAGAAATAAAATTACAATTTATAAATTCGGCATTTATTTATCTGCTTTCGTTTTTCACTGATAATTAGTTAAAGCATATCTCATTTTCAATCTGAAACGTGCATGATTCCAACATTTCACGCTATTAGACTTTTTCTAGCAAAACTAATCCTGCTGGTATTTCTGTATTCAAGTCGCGAGTCGATTTTACTTTAACGGCAAAAAATCATTGGTTTCCTTTGAGAGCTATTCGAAAAATTCATTGTACATACAAACAAGTTATCCATAATTTGTAAGATATACCTACAAAGTTGAGAGCAAATCTTACAATTTATAATTTTATGATTTTTTGAATTGAAAAAAACCTTCAATTTTCCTTCAGTTCGCTTTGAGTCCAAATTCTGTCTGTTTCCCGTATTTTTATTTTCTACCATTCCCTAGCAGACATGACAAAACATCGATTCGTCGTTTATGCGTGTCAGTCGTACTATCGATATATTCTATCGTGTTAGTAACAGTTAATAAGTGAATCAAAGAGTGTTCGAGGATTTTGTTCACAGAAACATGCTTCCATTGTATCCTCATCGTCATCATCATCGGTGATGGGAAGGCTCAGTGTGTCGCGACAGCAAGATCCGCTACGAAGTCTCACGGGCATGTCAGCCGTGTTGTTTCGAGGTACTTGGTATATTCGGATCCTGCCCGCTTTTAGTAGAATGATCTGCAACATGAGGCTTTAAGCAATCCCAAAATTCCCTTTCAAAAGGATAACATTACATGGGCATTAAAACTATAACACCGAAAAGAGCAAAAAATAACATTTCTTTTTCCAGAATAAAAAACGCCAAGCTTTATTCTAATACTCTGCTTGCAAAAACTGGTTTTTGCTGAAATATCTAAAAATTTTTTATCTACATGCGGAAAGAAATGTTTTTGTTAAAGTATCAAAAATTTAATTAGATGCAGATCTAAAAATAATTTTGTTAGTTCAAAATAATTACGTAGAACGTTCAAGGTGATTGTCAGCATATTAACCTTTTTTATAGCATTGCTTATTATTGCTTCAGCCTAATAAAATTATTTGTTTATATTTAGCTACATTTTTAGGCACTTCAGCGTTTATTTCATGTATAGATATAGATTTGAAAATAATTTTGTTAAACTAAAATAATTATTTAAAATATTCAAACTGGTTGCTGAAATGTCAAACTATTTTGCGATATTGATCATCATACTTATTTGAGTTTCTTACATAATTATTTTGATGGTTAAATAAAATTATTTTTAGATTATTCTTTTTGTGCAATAAATCAGTAGATAGTGCATGCCCGAGCCAGACACAAGACAAAGCAAAAAATATTTTCTTTGTCTGCTTCTTATTATTTACAATTCCTCTGTTCGAGGCCATGAATGATAAAAGAATATAGTTGATACCTGTGTGAGTGGACAGTTCCTCGAAACGATCCGATAAATCAGAAAGGCCAGTCTCGGCGTGTCGACCAAGGATATTCGGTAACGCATTCCTTCTCCCGGTTCTTCCGGTCGACAGAAACTCCTTCGAGTTGTCGCCGTTCTCGTAGGAACCGCCTGGTGTGACCGAGCCGCTCGTCGCACTGCTCGTACCCTTGTCACCAGGCCCGTCCCCGATTTCCTCGGGGCCTACCTCCGCTCTTCTCGGCGTCAGCATTCTCAGTACTGTAAAGATACGCCAAATCCTGTGTTTGTGCTCGACGCTCCATAATTCGCGCATTTCAAACGTGCACTCCGCAATTCTTTGATTTAGCAAAATAATTCTGTTAATATTCGAAATCTTCGATAAAGCTTCATTTGATCGATTTTATTAGTCTTCTATCGATTATATCTTAATACAAAAGGACTCTGCATTAATTATATGGAAAATCGGATCCCGATTAAATGAATCAATTTTCATATAATCTAATGTTATAGTGAATAAAACATGTTATAAGATATCTTTTCTCATGTCTAGGATATCTTTTGTTCATCACATTATTAAGCTACGTCATATTTGAAAACTAATTCATTTTATCGGGATTTAATTTTCCATATAATTATTGCGGAGCTCTTTACATTCTATTCAATCTGTTGTCTCACGTAACTTAGATAAACGTGATTAGAATTGTAATGCTTAATTTTTAATACTGTTACTTGTCTCTTCATTAATATGTAGTTGCACTTTACATTGAAAGAAGATAAAAATATTCGTGATATATTTAATCGATATCTTATCTAATTAAGAAATCATAAATAACATTCAATAAAAACGAAAAGAAAGAAGCAGGATAGCTAACGATTTCATGTATCAATGTTGCGGATAGAGAATTAATAAGGTTGCTAATTAAGTTTCAATGACCTAGAATTATTAATTAAATTTCGCAGAATATAGCAGCTTATGATTCGAAAAGACTTTCAAAAGCTTTGAAATATGATGCTAAAGACAGCTGAAATTTATAGCAATAGATATAGCACAAGCATTCGACTATACATTTTCTGATACATAGGATTATAAACATACCTACGTTGAAATATAAAGGCATGCAGTTAATTAAAGATATATAATTTCTTAATTAATTATAGGGCTTGATTATTATGATTTCATTATCATCACAATCGTATCGAACAAATTTTAGCTTTCGAATAATTAACTCTCTGGAGATATCAAAATCTGTAACACAATTACTGACATTGAATCTATGAAACCCATTTAATTTATATTAGGTATTGAAAAGTATTTCAATAAGCCAAAATGACGTAACTCGAATGTGCGCATGTACATACTAAGTTTATTTTAATAACAATAATTCAAATTTGCAGATGCAACATAAAAAAATATAATTGAATGTGTTTAATCGACTCACTTAGCTTTGGAGATAATAAAAAGGAGGATTTATAAAACCTGTAAGGATACAAGATCGCTTTATGAGCACCACAACTTATATCTTCAATAATTATATAAATTATTATTTCAGTAAAAGCTATGAGCAAACATGATATATGCGCACCACATCTAATTTAACATTACAAATTTTTTGTTGTATTGTATATACAGTTCATATCTATGCCACGACAATAGTTTAACTTGATAATTACATCGTGGAATTTTAATTATACTTCGCACTTTATAGCACAAGTACACGCGAAATCGATCGTAAGAGAGCACAGTATTGCGCAGTTCGAAAATAGAGGCCTTTTTATGCATATTGTACACACTGAATAATGAGAGATACATTGCAGTATCTCTATGCTTTAACTCGGTATTAAAATGATTAAAACATCGTTAGACGTCAATTGTAGTTACAATGTTTATCACGAAACTAACAATTTATCTCCTCGTTGCTTCGAGGGAGAATTCTCGATATTAATTCCGTTTTCACGAATGACTTTTATAACCTGCGCTGTACAAATACATACGTACTAGGATATGGTCAACATGACACTACAAATATTTTGAAGCATTCTCTGATTGGTCCATTCCTAAAATTTTTTTCCGATGGGTCAATCAAATGATTCAATGCATTCGTAGTGAAAATTGAATAAAAATTGACGCTTTTTCAATACTGGCTCAATTTTCACTCTTTATAGTGAGATTCCACTCCAAAAAATATAAAAAATACAAGATAAATTTCAGGCAATATCGAAATTATATCAAGACCGAATAACATATTTAAATTCTCTATGTTAAATAAAAAGGTAGCTTTTATGAAAAAATCGATATCGGCGAATGTGATTGCGTCGCGAAACTCCTCATTTCGCGGGGTTGCGAATTGATTCTCCACGAGCACTCACCTACATAGATGCCTCACCGACGATCTGAAAGATTTCTTTGCTAAAGAGTGACGAGTCTATGTATATACAACCGAGACGACGAACAACTAATCTAAAGTGTCACCTTCTTCGTAAATCGGCGCGGCGCGGCGATTGCGAAAAGCCATCGAAAACATTATCAGCTGCTTCGAGAGGTTTGTACGGTTTGTATTCCATATCTATAAAATTCCGGAATCATGTAATATTCGCGATAATCATCATCGACCGTGGCTCACGAAGATCGTGACGTACGTTGCGCGAAATTGCCGCCTCGAAAAAAAAATCAACAGAGGAAGAGTCCGAGACACCGTCGGCGTCTAATCTTACTTGCATATACTGTAGCTGACAAGAAAATAAATACGTACGATTATTCTTGTCCATGAACGTCAATTATCTCAGAAACGATTTTTTTTTAATGTCGGAAATTTGATCAAACATCATCTCTATTTTATCATTTTTTTTTCAATAGTAAAACTTTTGATAAATTTTGCCATGAGGATTTTGCTGAAATTTATTCGAAATTAATTGGAGAAATGTTTGTTAACGCGCTTTAGGAGCTTGATATTTAAAGATATTTGAAAAATTAAAGATATTTGTAAATTTATATGGCAGGAACAATTATTAATATTTCGAACAATTATTTTCAAATCCATCGAAGATTTTTAAATGAAGGAAAAAGTAATAAATTCTAAGATATTATATGTATTTAAAGATATAAGTATTGATGTGTCTTTTGTATTTTTTGTCTTAACCTTAGCTAACGCCAAATCTGTACCATCGTTACTAATGCTGAGTCTGTAAAATTCATTTATAGTGTTAAAAATTTCCGGCCAACATATAATTTTGCGATAATGTTTACGTCAATCTATTTTTCAATTTATAAGTAAACATTAAATTCTTAATATAAACAACTTAAAAACACAATATTTTAAATACTAGAATATATTAAATACTTATTGTATATTAAATCCTTTATAAAAATTCTTTATTTAAGAAATCCAATAAAATTACTAATTGATCGGAAATTTTTAGCAATCATTGTGTGCTAACTAAAAGAATCTAATTAATTTCAAGAATTCAAAATAGCATGTGACTCGTATAAAAAGGAATGAATAAGTATATGTTAATAAAAACAATTCACATTTACAGATATAAGATAAGGAAAATTGAATCATTTAACATTTTAGAAGAAATTTATAATTGAGTGATTCCAATAGACTCATCATCAGCTCCTGTTTAAATAAAACCATTTCGAACAGTACAGAATTATAGTTGCATTAATTTTCGTTAATATACCTTAAGCACGTAATTTATATCATTGATATGCGGAATATTTCGATACAGGCGATTCAAGTACGTTTTCCAGTGCAAAATCTTTCCGTGCTGGTAACCACAAATTGCGAAGAGAATTTAAATAAAACTTGCTTGCCACATTTGCGAAAAATGTGACGACTATACAAGCGGATTTAACAACTTTGTTAACCGTTTTTCTCGAGCTGTAACATGCATTTTAGTTCACTTTTATCTTCACCCATTACTTTAGCATGCTGTTTGTGGCGTATTTTGAATAATAAAGGCGATATATTATATAATGATAAGTTGAAGCAAAATGAGCTTTGCGAAATTACTGATCGATACGAAAATGTAGCCAATTTACGAGGATCAAGTTAATTGCTTGAGAGAACGCGCTACAACTCAGCTAGATACAGCGATTGTGATTAAAACATATACAGCACGTCTTTGAGAATGCGCATGACGAAACAGAAATTTCGCGAAGTAAATAACATAGATATATCGCATCGCGGATGAAAATCGATAAAACCGTCATCGCAGGCTTTCGTTTTATCTCCAAACTTACCATATCTTGTTTTCGTTATTTTAATTTGCTCCACAAAGATTATTATTATGTTGGCACAAACACCGAGCGTGTTGCGGAAGATAATTCCAACACGAATGTATCGTGCGTTAATATCCAGCTTATTTGTATACCATTTCCAAATAATTAAACACATCGTGTTTGTACACCAGACGTATTCGTTGATACGTGTATAGTTGGCAGCTTACTGGGCGTATTGCGTCTCGTTTAATGTCGCTTCTTAATAATGATTATTCATGCTTTCAAAATAATGAATACAGATTGTTTTACATCGCATTTAAAAATAATTTTAAAAATTTAACGACGGTTCAAAATCTAGATTAAAAATTATTTCAATAAAAAATTATATTATTTTTATCTATGCTTCAAAATGGAAATGCATGAAAATGTATTATAAAATAATAACAAAAATCTCAATTTTTTTGTATAAGTTTTAGATATTCGATTTAAGATGATTTATGTAAAGTTTTATTGCGAGGCACAGATTAGTCTGTAAATAAATAAAATTTATTTATTATATTTGTTCATTTACAAAATAATCTCTGCATCGCAATAAAATTTTATACAAATCATTTTAAATACTTAAAGTTTTTATATAAAGACTAAAAATTTTTATAAATTTTTTAAATTATAGTAATAAAAAAAAATAACAAATAAAATAAATAAACTATAAAACGTATTATTCAATAAAAATAGAATATTATAGACATAACATTTTTATGTGTATATAGTTTATTTAAAGTATAAATATTAACGCATTTGTAAAATGAGTGTAATACATTTTTAATAGTCACCTGGGAATAGTCATCTGGAACGTTTTCCCAGCGACGAAAAAATACGAATTGTTAAATATTGTTTCAGATATTTTTTAACACTCTCTTCTCTTTCTTTTTTAATAATTATTCTTTATGATCTCTAAATAGGCAATTCTATCAAAAACTCGCAAAAAAAGCGTTATATTATTTAAAATCTTTATTTTTTAAAAATAAATATATACTATCATAATACTATTTCATGTGCTCCATTTAATGATTAATTTAATTAAATTTCTATTTACTTTTTTCAGAAAATTGTGATTAGATCCATAATGTTCTCGAATACTAATAAAAAAATTAAATACAAATAAATAGGAAAACAATCAATAATATACAATATATTATTAATAATAATCATTCTAATTGGAATATAAAAAACACTCCCGATGAGATCGTTTAGATAAAAAACATCAGTGACTATTCCCGAGTTAAATCACGCTACCAATTCAATTAGTCAGTCTCCAAGGTAAATCGTTTCCGCAGTGTTCTACGTCGAAAAATAACTCGCGAAGGCCAAGAAAAATTAGTCAAATTAGTTGGGTTAGTTCAGATGATTTGACTGGATTAGTTGATATGTTACGAGCACGAGATCAATAAATGATACCTTTTGCACGTGTAAGCTTCCTTCGATATCCCTTGCGCGACGCATAGCCGGAAGTAGCAAAGCAATCTGCCGCCGCGGCGAGGAACAGTCGCTGCCGCGAGGAACTGCCGCCGCCGTCGTCGGGCAGTACTTTGCGCAGCTTCACCTAATCGTTTTCATCATATTACAAACTACTCCTATCATTGAAAATCTATACGATGTCGGAAACCTGGACGAATCAGACAAAGCAGCGTCGCGAGTTCGGCTTGCAAATGTGCCAAGATACGTATACCTGTGGGAAAATTCTTTGTCCGTTCTTTTCTATGCGAGAACAAAAGGTACATCCCGGAAATCACGAGCCACTGCAACTTCAACGATGCAATTTCAACTATGCGAATTTTTCTGAAGACAACAAAGGCTTGTTTCTGCAGGTCATCTGATCAAAAATATAATATAAAAATACTTTTTAAAAAATAAATTTAAAGATTAATAATTCGATGTATAAAATAAATATACATATAATAGAAACAGAATATTTATAGAATATATTTAAATATATTCGCCACAAAGAACTCCAAAATGAAGCAAATTAATAAATATACAATAATACTATAACTAAAATTAATAAATATACAAATAATACTATAACTATTCAGATGAGACTAAGAGTTTTTATTAATTGTATAAAATAATTTTAATCGATGTAGGTAATCGAGTTTTTTGTCATTCTTTCTGCTGCCATCAATAATCTACAAAAGTAATTATATAATATATCACGAATAGATTGCAATGAATTTACTAATACAAATTGTAATACAAGATAGACAAAATCAAGATCTTACATCAGTGTATCCATGAACTTAATGTATTCATATTTAACATCATTGCAGAAAATGATATTTCAATGATAGACTATACAAAATAATAGACTATGAAATAATAGACTATGACGATAGCCAATGGATTACGAAAATAACTAATAAATCGCAATTAAATGCAAATCATCATGTAGAATCAGAGAAATTAAGCGGTTTTATTATGAAGAATAAAATGTTTTCAGAGATATATTTATATATAAAAAACACACGATATATAAATATTTCTTTAATTATTAATTAAATACATTTAATTAAATTTATTGAAAAACAAAGGAGAATGGTATTTTGCCCGAATCATGATGTAAATATTCGAAAGGGATTAGATTTTTCGGACTTCATTTTTAAAGTTCACATACACATATATATCTTCACGTCGCAGATTTAATCCTGCAAAAACGTGGAATGCATTTCCGTAAACTGCGCGTCCAACCTTGGAAGATAATATCGTAAAACAACACATGTTGAGAGAATATAGCGCGGCACGTATACATAATCGCGTAGGTGCTTTATATTCATTCATGATTCATACATCTACCCAAAGCTCCCGGTTGCACATGATAAAACTGTTTACAATGTCGAACCTGGAAATGCCGCAGACGCAATCCCGGAAATCCGTGACAGAAAAAAAAATTGAATAACATAAACAAAAGAGCTAAATAAGTTCATCAAGATAACGACTTGACAACTTTAGAAGGCAACGAACGATAAGATAATCACTTCTTCGATCTTTGTTTCTAGCGAATTTCCTTAAAGAAATTTTCCGACGTCTCAACTTGAAAATTTTTCTAAACGTTTGAAACCATAAAAGTTTTCCCCATCGTGAAGAAACAATTATATGAATAAAAAAGATTATTATTTCGAGAGCCCTGTTATATATGTTCAATTAGAACAAAATTCCCTTGGCATTGTATTTTGTTACAAATTCTACGAAGAAATTTTTTAAATCAATTTTCTAATGTTTTTTTTTCTTTAATTTTAATTTTGTATCTGTTAAATAATAGGAGTAGGAAGTTTTTCCGAAGTATTCACAAATTTAGCTAGAGAAATACAGATTTAAAAAACATGTTGTTGAGCAATCAAAATAATTACATAAGGTCTCAAACATGATAAGCACTATTGCAAAAAGTTTTGACATTCCAACAAT